>ERZ772909.9-NODE-9-length-227055-cov-4.759595_pt1 | contig 227055 bp, 205 predicted proteins | sample MGYA00511137_ERZ772909 | MGnify/ENA primary metagenome ERZ772909 (study PRJEB29015, sample SAMEA2738095) | human oral metagenome | biome: human oral; feature: human-associated habitat; material: saliva | place: China | collected 2270 ... | reverse complement strand
GAAAGTACTTGGCTGGAAACGGCCTGGGAGGATAGGAAGTCGCTGATTAAGAAAATGAAGAAGACGCCGAAAGGCGTCTTTTTTATTTTCTCATTCAATATATTATTTTGGTCTGACCGTTTCCAGCCAGATTGATCAAGTAATAACTAAGTTATATATGATAAGGCCTGGGATAAGCAGGGCTCATGATTTAAAGGAGCGAAGCGTCGCATAAATCATAGAGCATCGCTTAGTTCCTGGCGTAAGATTTTGAAGCCCCAGAGGGGCGCACAAAATCCACAGCCAGGAACAAATAGGAAGTTGCAGATTAATAAAAAAAGACACCCAATAGGGTGTCTTTTTTTATTAATCTGTAAGTTTACATACGAGCAGGTCGACCTGGGATCCCCAGTGAACCACTTTTAAAGGAGCGAAGCACGCGCATAAGCAGGACTCATGATTTGAAGGAGCAAAGCGACGCGCAAATCATAGAGTATCGCTTAGTTCCTAGCGTAAGGTTTATTAGCTCTATAGGAGCTAACAAAACCCACAGCCAGGAACAAATAGGAAGTCGCTGATTAAGAAAATAAAGAAGACGCCTAAAGGCGTCTTTTTTATTTTCTAATGTAATATATTATTATGCTCTAGCCGTTTCCAGCCAGATTAATTAAGTAGCAACTCTCCACATCAGGTGCTGTTACTGTTATTTGCTTTGTAATTTTTGAAAAAGCAAAAGCTATTGAGTGTAAAGACTATCATTCTGACTTTTTATTTTACAATTACACTAATTTTGCATAATGACAAATCAACTGTAACCTTGTATACTATACCTATTATTAAGATAACTAAGGTGATAGTATGATACATAATAAACGAAATAATATTTTCAAAAGACCTAAGATAGAATTTTTTAATACCTTTGACAGGGAAGAGTTTCTTTTATTAATTGTAAAAGGTATTCTTATTGGAATAGTGGCAGGTACGATTGGCTCTGCTTTCAGATATATAATTCACTGGGGCAATGATTTTAGACACGAGTTTATGGCTACCGCAACAATGGAGCAAATTATAATATGGACCATTATTATGATGATCTTAGGCTGGTGTTGTCATTTACTATTAAAATGGGCACCTTTATCAGGTGGTTCGGGGATTCCTCAAATTGAAGGAGAAATGAAAGGCATCTTTAATATGAACCCCTTTCCTACATTAGTATCTAAGTTCTTTGGTGGAGCTTTCACAGGCATTGTTGGATTCTCCGTAGGACGTGAAGGACCATCTGTACAGCTTGGTGGTGCAACGGGTAAATTACTATCGAATTGGTTTGGTAGCTCTCTTAGAGAGGAGCGAATTTTAACATCTGCGGGAGCGGCTGCGGGATTGACGGCTGCTTTTAGTGCACCAGTATCGGGTGCTATTTTTGTGTTTGAAGAGGTTCATAAAAGTTTTTACCCTAAACTGGTGATTCCTACATTTTCTGCTACTATTTCTGCGAATTTAGTTACTTCTTTAGTGTTTGGATTAACGCCGTCATTGGGATTTTCTGTAATGGAAAGTATCCCTATTGAGTATTTCGCTACACTCCTTATATTAGGTGTTGGAGTAGGTTTCTTCGGAATCTTTTTTAATCGTATGATTGTGGGCATCAAATCGGTATATGATAAACTTCCTATTTCTAGAGGGTGGAAAATTTCACTCACATTCCTAGGGGTGACGTTATTAGGACTGGATTCACAATTACTACTGGGTGGTGGTAATGATGTAGTGACCATGATGGTTGACCATCAACAGACCTTTCAGCTGCTATTATATATTGTTATAGGCAAGATCATCTTAACTTCTATTTGCTATGGTAATGGTGCGCAAGGAGGTATCTTCCTCCCTATGGTGGTGATTGGATCGGCAGTGGGAGCGTTGACGCATAGTATATTGATAGAATTACACATGCTTCCTAATGCCTTCGCTGGTAGTTTCATCATTTGTGGTATGGCAGGCATGTTAGCAGCTTCTATGCGCACTCCTTTGTTAGCGATTTTACTTGTTCTAGAAATGACAAATAGCTTTCACAGTATATACCAAGTAGGAACGGTGGCAATCGTTGCCTACTTAACAGCAGAATTTATGAAAGAATTGCCAATCTACGATAATCTGTTACTTCGGATGAGCCAAGGTTTGGTAGGCGCAGAGGAGGAACAAACATTTTTCCAAACTCGTTTGTCAGTGGTGTGTCCTTATGTAGATATGATGTTGAAAGATATTGAGCTACCGAGGGGAGCCATCATCGTAAGCATTGACCGAGGAGGGCAACCGATTGTGCCTGTTGCGACAACCGTGTTACAGTGTGGAGACGAACTATATGTTTCTTGCACAAAAGGACAATTGAAAGAAGTAAAAGAATTTTTCAGTTATTAACATTTGTTATAGAGTTACCATAGGAGGTATGCTACTATACGTATAGGTAGTACTTAGCTGTTTACGAATACATGGTGTCTTGCATTAAAAGGATGTCTATGGTGTGTAAAGTTTTAATGATACAGGTTTTAATGAGCAGTGTATGCGTAAAACTATATCTTAGTAGATCTAATTTGGAGTTGTATATGCTCTAGAATTTGGTATAGTAGACTTTACGAAAGTTTATATGAGTGCTCTCTCTAGTATGAATGACAAGGTTACCTATTAAAGTTACTGGTTTTACGACCGTTGTAATATATAGTATTAAATCTAAAGAAAGGAATCGTCATATGGCAATGATGGAATTTACAGACCGTCCGTTGACAGTAGCGGTTATTACTGTGTCTGATACAAGAACAAAGGAAACTGATAAAGGTGGAGCTCGTGTTGAGGAACTAGCTCGTGAGGCTGGTTTTGTTGTGGTATCTCGTCAGATTGTGACAGATACAATCGAAGAGATTCAAGGCGCTATTCTTAAGGCTTTCACTGGTAACTATGGTGGAGATGTTCAAGTCTTGAAGACGTCCACAGGTGATGATGTTCGTGCATGGACATATGAGGATAGTGTAGGTGTTGCAGATATTATTATCAGTACTGGGGGTACAGGGATTGCTAAACGTGATGTATCTATCGAGGCAGTGGAACCACTATTAGATAAAGAGATTCCAGGATTTGGTGAGTTATTTCGTTTCTTAAGCTATCGTGATGATATAGGTACAAAAGCGTTAGCATCTCGCGCCATTGCGGGCGTAAAAGATCATACCATTTTATTTGCCATCCCAGGTTCGGTAGGGGCTGTTACGTTGGCCATGAAAGAATTAATTTTACCTGAAGTGAAACATTTGAAACGAGAATTAATTAAATAGTAGATTACGTATAGCTATCTGTGGCAATATTTTATAGTAGTGCCAAGATAGCTATATTTTTGCTTTTTACAGACTAAAATATGATGCTTGTAGATAGTTATTAGATTTATGAGGCATTGTAATGACATATAAATAGAAGCGAATCAGTCATAGAATGCACTTTTCGTAAAAGAGGCAAAGTAGAAACTAAAAAATGCATAGGCTCTTTTGTATTTTGCGTGCACAAGTGATTGGTAACGTGCTATAATGGGTATATATAAATCACATAGTAAGTTATTGGAGGATGTAATGGCTTTCAATTTAAAAGGAAAAGAAGAAAAGTTTTTCAGTATGCTGAATGACCATGCTGAACTATGCCATGAGGCGGCACAGTTGATGCAAGACGTGTTTGAAGGAGAAGTGGAAAAGAAAGAAGCACTTCGTCAAATTGAACAAAAAGAACACGAAGCTGATGAATTGGTGGCGGCTACGATGGACCGTTTGCGTAAAACCTTTATTACACCAATGGACCGTGAAGATATCCAACTATTGATTGATCAGTTAGATAATACCATTGATAACATCAAAGAAATTATGGATAAAATGGTGATGTATCAAGTGCAAAGTGAGCCAACTAGCGGAGCTATCCGTATGGCAGAGATTGTGGCAAAATGTTGTAAGCACATTAAAAAATCTATTTCTTATATGGGAAGTTTAAAGAAAAACTATTTGAAAGTAGAAGGTCGTGCGTTAGAGGTGTTGCGTCTAGAAGCAGAGGCAGATGATATTTATCATGTGGAAATGGCGAAACTTTTTACAGAGTGCAGTGATCCTATTGAAATCATTAAGTGGAAGGAAATTCTTAGCTCCATGGAAGAAGTTATCGATGGCTCTGAGACTTTGGTAGGAACATTCCGCCGGGTAGTATTAAAGTATGCTTGATGGTTGGGTGATATGGGCCGTCGTTTTGCTCGCGTTGGCCTTTGACTATATAAATGGATTCCATGATACTGCGAATGCAATTGCCACATCTGTATCAACAAGAGCCATTGCTCCGAAAACAGCGGTTATGATGGCGGCAACCTTAAACTTCTTAGGTGCCATGGTGAGTACTGGCGTTGCTAAAACAATTGGTGGCGATATCGTTACAGCTCCTGAGATGATTAATGGCGAAATTATAGTGGCTTCTCTTGTAGGGGCTATTTTTTGGAATCTTTTAACTTGGTGGTATGGAATTCCAAGTTCTTCGTCCCATGCATTAATTGGAGGCATTATTGGTGCTGTATTGATTTCTGTCGGACCAGAAGCGTTGCAAGCGGGTGGAATTGGAAAGATTTTTATTTCTTTAGTAGCATCTCCAATTTTAGCGCTAGTATTAGGCTATATTGTGATGAAAATACTGCTGATTCTATTTGGACGATTTTCGCCAATTATCTTAAATGATCGATTCCGGAATATGCAACTAGTGTCTGCGGCACTTATGTCATTCTCGCACGGTTCCAATGATGCACAAAAAGCGATGGGCATAATTACATTAACCTTAGTAGCTAGCGGTCATTTACAAACCTTAGAAGTACCTATTTGGGTGAAAATTGCCTGTGCCACAGCGATGGCTCTGGGTACAGCAGCAGGGGGATGGAAAATTATTGCTACTGTAGGTAGTAAGATTTTTAAATTGGAAAGTATCAATGGATTTGCAGCGGACTTGAATTCTGCTATAACTATTTTTACAGCCACTTTACTACACTTGCCAGTATCTACTACACATGTTGTGAGCGGGTCCATCATGGGTGTAGGCACAGCTATGCGCGTTAGAGCGGTGAACTGGAGTACAGCACGATCCATGGTATTTGCTTGGTTTATTACGATACCATTATCTGCTGGTGTATCAGCCTTGGCATATGTAATCATTGATGCGTTGGCACATGTATAAAAAATGAAGAATTTATGAAGAAATGTGTTGCAACATTCTCAATAATTTCTTATAATAGAAACAAGAGATGCTCGAAGGCGAATGCACTCGAGCATTTTTTATATTTTTAAAGTATACTGTAAGAGTGTACTTTTAATGCCCATACATACACAGTTTAGTATAGATTCAATAAGGGAGATACCATTGAAATTTAATCAGGCAACAGACTATGCATTTCGAATTATCTTATACATGTCTACATTACCATTCGGTACTCGAAAGGTTGGGGCAGAATTAGCAAAAATAAGTAAGATTCCTGAACGATTTTTACTAAAAATTATGCGCTATTTGGTCAATGCAAAGTTATTACATTCCTATCGTGGCGTAGATGGTGGATTTACCTTGGCTAAAAAACCAAAAGATATTAGTTTATATGATGTGGTAACAGCCGTAGAAGGTGACACATATCTTCAACATTGCTTATATGACTCTGAAAGTTGCTCCCGTGGTTGCCATGGGCAATGTGCAGTACAAGAAGCAGTTGGCAAAATTCAGGCCGTTTTAATAGATGAATTAAAAAATGTTGATTTCGAAACGTTGGCAAAACGTGAACGTTCGATTCATATATCAATGCACCATGTGGTCTAAATGTATATTCAAGTGAGGAGGAATTGGCATGATGGATGCAGTCTTGTTAGCTCGTTTTCAATTTGCGTTGACTACGATCTATCATTGGCTCTTCGTACCGTTCACGCTAGGAATGACAGTATTGGTAGCAATACTTGAAATTACTTATGCGCGTACGAAAAACGAAGTGTACAAAAAAATGGCAAAGTTCTGGGGTAAATTATTCCTGATTAACTTTGCAATGGGTGTTGTAACAGGTATCGTTCAAGAATTCCATTTTGGAATGAACTGGGCAGAATACTCTCGCTTCATGGGGGATATTTTCGGTGCTCCTTTGGCGTTAGAAGCCTTAACAGCATTCTTTTTAGAGTCTACCTTTATGGGGGCTTGGATTTTTGGTTGGGATAAATTATCTGCGAAAGCCCATGCATTTGTAGCAGTGTTAGTAGCGATTGGTAGTAATTTATCCGCATTTTGGATTTTAGTAGCGAACTCATTCATGCAACATCCAGTAGGCTATGCACTTCGTAATGGCCGTGCAGAAATGGATTCCTTTGCGGCTATCCTACAAAATGGGTATTTACCAGGTCAATATTTGCACATCTTTACAGATGGTATCCTAACAGCGGGCGTGATTATCGCTTCTGTCAGTGCATGGCATTTATTGAAAAATAATCATGTAGAATTTTATTCTAAATCTATTAAATTTGGTTTAGGTGCCGCTGTAATCGGTGGTTTATTAGTAGGTGGTGCCGGTCACTTCCAAGGTCAAACGGTGGCAAAATTACAACCTATGAAAGTAGCTGCTTTTGAAGCATTATGGGAAACCCATGATCCAGCTCCATTTGCTATTGCAGCAGGTATTGACCAAGAAGGCAAAAAGAATAGCTTTGAAATCGGTATTCCAGGCGCCTTATCTTTCGTAGTTCATGACTCTTTCAAAGGGGAAGTAAAAGGTATTAATGACCTTCAAAAAGAAGCAGAACTAAAACATGGTGCGGGTGATTACGTGCCACATGTAACATCTATGTTCTGGTCCTTCCGCGTGATGATTTTAGCTGGCATTATTATGTTAGTGACATCCATTGTGGGATACTATTTACATGTGAAAGGTAAATTACTTAACAATAGAGTGGCTCTAAAAAGCATCTATCATTTATTAGCCCTTCCATTTATTGCTAACTCCACAGGTTGGTATGTAGCAGAAGCGGGTCGTCAACCATGGCTTGTATATGGTTTACAAAAAACGGCTGATGGTGCATCCAAAGTGGTAACAGCGCCAGAAATCTGGACAACAATCATCGGTTTCACAGCTGTATACGTAGTGATGGCCATTGCTGCGATTTACTTAGCAGTAAAACATATTCAAGCGGGACCAGCTGGTAACCCAGCTCATGATGTGGTTGAACAAGAGGAGGCTACATTATGGAAATAATTACAAATAACTTAGAATTAATTTGGTTTATCTTAGTAGGTGTACTATTTACAGGATTCTTCATTTTAGAAGGACTTGATTACGGTGTAGGCATGTGGCTTCCATTCTTGGGTAAAACAGACCGTGAACGCCGTCAATTAATCAATACTATTGGACCTGTATGGGACGGTAACCAGGTATGGATGTTGACTGCTGGTGGTGCTATGTTCGCATCCTTCCCGCAAGTATATGCTACACTATTTAGTGGTTTTTACTTGGCATTATTCTTGATGCTAGCAGCTTTAATTGCTCGTGGCGTGTCCTTCGACTTCCGCAGTAAAGATAAAAGCCCAACATGGCGTGCTGCTTTCGACTGGTGCATTTTCTTTGGATCTACTATTCCAGCTCTTTTATGGGGTGTGACAGTAGGTAACCTTATTCAAGGGACGCCAATTGATAAACACATGAATTATGTAGGTGGTTTCTTAGATTTATTGAGCGTATACACAATTCTTTGTGGCGTAGCATTTGTATGCGTATTCTTGTACCATGGTGCATTATATGCTTCCTTAAAAACAGTAGGGGAAATTTCCGAACGTGCTCGTGCAGCAGCCTTAGTAGAAGGTGTGATCACAGCAGTTGGTGCGTTGGTATTAGTAGGTGCTACCTATGTGTACACTGACTTATTCAATAGCACATTAGCTACGGTAGCCTTTGCATTAGCTATTGTAAGCTTCTTAGTATCTTGGGGCTTTACACGTACGCGCCAAACTGGTAAAGGTTTCGTGTTCAGTGCATTAACAATTCTATTTGTTACACTAGCTTACTTTGCAGGATTATTCCCTCGCATTATGGTATCTAGCATTGATCCAGCGTACAGCTTAACAATCATGAATGCAGCATCTTCTACATACACATTAACATTGATGACAATCGTAGCATGCATCTTCGTACCTATCGTATTAGTGTACCAAGCATGGGCGTACTACTATTTCCGTCATCGTGTATCACAAGATGACTTACACTATTAATCTATAGTGGCTTTGAAAGGGGCGTGGTTTCACGTCCCTTTTGTTGTATAGAATAGGGATCAATATATAACGATTCTGAAAGGAGGTCTTATGTTTCATCCCTTTGCGTGGCAATTAGTAAAATTGCACCCTCGTTCCTATGGAGGATTATTGTTGCTGACCTTACTTGGTACGGTAGCAACCTTAGGACAAGCCTATGCCTTTGCTCGTATCATTGATAGCTTAGTAGTACAAGGTGAAAGCCTACCCTATGGTACGATGGCTGTATTAGGAGCCATGATTAGTATGCGTATGATATGTTCTCATGGAGAACAGTGGCTAAGAGACCATATTGCCAGTGCCCTTCATGAGGACCTACGGAATCGAGTGTTACATCATATGATTGCCCAAGGTGTTCGTCAATCTGAAAGTGCTGGATCTGTTACTCATATTTTGACAGATGGATTAGACCATGTAGATGCCTATATGAGCCAATATATTCCACAAGCACTCTATGCGGTATTGATCCCTCTTATGATATCCATAGCCATCATCGATTCTGTATCTTGGATTGGATGGATTTTATTAATGACCTATCCTTTGATTCCTTTCTTTATGATTCTTATCGGTAAACAAGCGGACAAATTAAACAAACAACAATGGGAGCGCATGCAATTCTTAGGAGGCCATTTTCTTGATGTATTACAAGGTTTGACGACGTTGAAAGTATTTGGTCGTGCCAAAGAACAGGTTCATGTCATAGGTCGCTTATCTGGCGAATTCCGTGATGCCACATTAAAGGTATTGCGTATCGCTTTCTTATCTGCCTTAGTATTGGAATTGATTGGTACCATTAGTACAGCCATGATTGCCGTTTACCTAGGGGTGTCCTTAGTGTATGGTGAAGTAGAGTTTTTGCCGGCGTTCTTTATTTTATTGCTGGCACCAGATTTCTATGCGTCTTTACGACAACTAGGTGCTGCTTTCCATACAGGATTGTCTGGTAAGGTGAGTTTGACAGCAGTGCAAGAGTATCTAACATCTGGTATCGAAGTAGTTCGTACAGGTCAAGAAACACTTAAGAGACCGATGCAAACCATAGAGTTCCGTGATGTGGCGTACGAATATGAGGAAGATCATGTGGGTTTAGAGACTTTCACAGGTGTATTGAAACGTGGGCGTTCCTATATGCTAGTTGGTGAAAGTGGAGCGGGAAAAACGACGATATCCAATGTGCTTATGCAATTATTGACGCCTACTAAGGGGCGGGTCACAGTGGATGGCTATGATTTACAAACCCTAGACAGTCAGTGGTACCACGAGCAGATTGCGTATCTCAGTCAAACGCCGTATATCATGAGTGGTACCTTACGGGAAAACTTACAATTTGGGCTAGAGGCAAGTGATGAAACGTTGTGGAAAATATTGCAACAAGTGCAATTAGCTGATTTTGTGAGTGCCTTACCATTGGGGCTTGATACAGTGATTGGAGAAGGTGGTTACGGATTATCTGGTGGACAACGTCAACGATTAGCCTTAGGGCGGACCTTGTTGCGACCAGCGCAAATCCTTATCCTCGATGAAGTGACAGCTCATTTAGATGTGGAAACAGAAAATTTGATTATGCAGGTATTGCGTGAGTATGGTCAAGATAAAATCGTTCTCTATGTGGGCCATCGTGTGCAAACTATGAAGTATGTGGATACTTTATTTGTGATGCAAGCAGGAAGGCTAGTTGAATCCGGCAGTTATACGGATTTAGTAGCACAAAATGGATATTTTGCGTCTTTAGTAAATACCTATAGTAATCCTGTGATGCGGAAAGTAATGGCGAAGAGCGACGATTCTATATGTGTGGACCAAGTTTTAGAAACAACGCATAATACTAATGCTGAATCCCAAGATAGGAAGACTCAATCCGATCTAGCCAATCTATACCAATTAGATGTATTACATGTTAAGGAAGATACTAGAATAAACGCTAAAACGATGGCACAAGAGGAAATCCCTGGGACATACGTGATGGACTATGACACCATGACTCGGACTGCGATAGAGCCAAGTACAGTAAACGATGATAAACGGCAAAATGAAGTAAGGGAATCTGTAAAGGAACCGGATATACGCCGTGGGCTAGTATCGTTATGGAACTTGCTATCTCAACATAGAGTATTGTTAGTGGGCAGTGTTATGCTTGCCATGGGCACGGTGATCATGAATATTGGATTACTGACTACGTCTACATGGCTCATAACGAAAGCTTCGGAGCATCCTATATTAGTAGTTCTTAGCTTGGCTATTGTAGGAGTACGATTCTTTGGGATTGGCCGTGCCATCTGTCGCTATGGGGAACGCTATGTGTCCCATTCGATGGCTTTTCAAGGCTTGTATGAACTACGCATCGCTTTCTTTAAACGGTTAGAACCATTGGTGCCACGCATCTTTCAATCGATGAAAATGGGCGACCTATTAGGACGAATTATGACAGATATTGAGACATTACAGTTCTTTTATTTGCGTACCCTAGTACCGAGTTTGTCTTTCGTCGGTATTACAGTAGTAGGATGTAGTATTGGATACCAATTGCATCCTATAGTTGCGATAATGATTGCACTGTACAGTATCATTGTAGGTATTATATTGCCAATCATCATTACTTATGTCTTGCGACAAGTTCCACCTATGCGGCTACACACGAGAGGGCTGATGAAAGAGAAATTCATCGAATCGATTCATGGTGTAGTAGATATCATTATGAGCCACCAAGAAACAAGATTTGTGCAGTCTATGAAAGCATCCTTTAGTATTTTTGATGGTTGGCAAAGTCTATGGAATCGTGGCGTTCGTTGGAATCAGACTATCCTCTTAGGGTTAGCACAATCTGCCTTATTAGTAGGGATTATTGTTGGCGTATGGGTAATTGATGGCATTACTTACGGACCGCTATGGGTGGCGGTCATCGCTATTGGATTGCAGTCTTACTTTGAAGTATTGCAACCTATGACAGAAGCATCTTTGCATGGGTATGAAAGTGCTTTAGCCATGGACCGATTAGAAGCTCTAGACGGTCAAGGAAACCAACAGATACAATCAGTAGATCCTGTAAGTAATTATAGTAGTAAAGGCTTGGGGGAATACGTTGATAATGACAGTTCGCACGATGTATCCCCTATGATTCGTATACAATCGCTATCCTTTGCCTATGACGTTCTACCTATCTACGATAGATTAGACTTGTCGATTCAAAAAGGTGAGAAAGTAGCGATTGTAGGTCCTAGTGGATCTGGTAAGAGTACTTTATTTGCACTCCTACAAGGATGGTATACATATAGTGGTGCTATCTCGATTGATGGAAGCGATACAAGGATGCTTTCAGAGGAACAATTACAATCTTATATGGCATATGCAACTCAAGATATCTATGTATTCCATGCGACCATAGGCGATAATATTCGATTGGCTAAACCGAGTGCAACGGATGAGGACATTTGGCAAGCCTTAGAAGCGGTACAACTGGCGGACTGGGTACGGACGTTACCAAAAGGTTTGCGTACTATGGTCGGTCAAGGGGGCATGGGTCTTAGTGGTGGACAACGACAACGCCTTGGTATGGCACGCTTGTATTTACGTGATGCAGAGATTCTGCTCTTGGATGAGCCACTAGAAGGATTAGACCAAGTCACACGACACTTGGTACAAGATCAGTTGAGTACCTTGTTCCAAGGAAAAACTGTTTTATACATTACACACCACATTGAACAATTGCATGAAATGGATCGTATCTTGTTCTTAGAACATGGACACATTGTAGAAAGTGGAACCTATGAAAGTTTGTTAGCTTTACAAGGTAGATTTTACGAATACCATCGATTGAGTATGGAACGTATCTAGTATATGCATCTATACAATTACATAGTCCTGCCTATAGATGAATGTGCTATGGGTAGGGCTTTTCTTTCATTTGTAGGGTGACTATGATATAATTGTGATAAATTATGAAAGTGTATCACTTAGATTCAGATAACCTACTAGATAGGAGATATATATATATGGGACAATTAGTTACAAAGCTGTTGAAATTAGCCAATGCTGTAACTACACAAACACATATAGAAGGCCCACGTTTACCGGAGTCATTAGAAGATGGAAATACATTGTATGATCATCGTATGCTATCCATCGAGGAAGAAGCGGTAAACCGCAAGATGCGATCTGTGGTGCGTAATCATTGGTTCTTTCATTCCATAATTTTTGAGTTTGAACCCAATAATAAGATATTTATGAATGTTATTACGAAGTTGGGGAATGTCATCAATGTGGAGTTTGATATTGATGACATTTGGTTTGATGATTATACCTCTACAATTCAGCTCAAAGTAGATATGGCTAATGTGGATATGGGTGGTTTATTCTTAAATATCATTACCCACATTTTGGGAAACTGGAGTTTGCATGTATTGGGGATGTTTTTTAATCCTTTCAGTATCGGTAATGATACATCATCTATGCGTTTAGAAAAGAAAGGCATTATTCGGTTTGACTTGTCACCGAATAGCCCAGTACGAGAGTTCATTCCTTGGCCACAACGTCCAAAGGAAAGTGTAGGACCAGTGCTATTAACAGCCATCAAATCGGGACAATCCGTATTGCAAGTGGAATACTATGCATTTCATCAGAAGTTAGAGACCTACTCGGCCCCTGAAATGCCGGTTAAAACGAACTGGGTTCGCTCCATAGATATGGCGGCTGCTTTGTTAATGCCCATAGGGGTATGGGTAAGTTTTATTATCTTGAACCATTACTTGCCACATGAAGAGTTACAAGACTTTTCTTTTTCTACGTATTTCTTTATTTCCTTAAGTATTTTACTATTTAGTTTTGTCGTCATGAATATTCCTCGGTATATTTATATGTATTTTGAAACGAGGAAAAAATGGCAATCTGTCTTTGTGAGCAATAACATTAAGATACAGATGCGACGATTACAACGACGCATTGCGATGCAAAAGCAGGCCCTAGAGAATGATAAAAACGTTGTGAAACGACAAGAGCACATCGTGGAAATGTTGATGCAAATACGGGATAAACGCTTCTTGGCACATCGGTTGAAAGTGGCTGATGAAGATCGGGATCGGAAACAGAAAGTGAAGTTTATCATAGCTTATGTGCTGTGTACGTTTCTCGAATGGATGCTCCTTATACACTAAGCGCTTATACTTGAAAGGGGGAGGAGGGATATGTGAGACATAAAAACATGCTGCCGCAAATTGTTTTTATGTCTCACATATCCCTCCTTTTCAAATGTAGTAAGTGCTGAGGTAGGCGTCGCATGGGAATATGCTACCACAAAATGTTTTTATGTCTTACATATCCCTCCTTTTCAATGTAGTAAGTGCTAAGATAGGCGTCGCAAGGGAGTATGCTGTCGCCAATTGTTTTTATGTATTAGATATTCCTCCTTTTTAAATGTAGTAAGTGCTGAGGTAGGCGTCGCAAGGGAGTATGCAGTAGTAAACGGAATATAAAAAGGACTGTACTTAGTGTTGATGCACTTGGTACAGTCCTTTGTTCTATTTTTTTACGTCGGGGACGTTAGTTGGGTTTGCTCTGAATGGCGTTTTCACCGGTGTGGATTTGCTTGGTTCTGGAGCCTCGATGTTGGGGTGTTCCCATTCGAGTTGCATGATGCGGAACTGGTGTTGGTTGGCAAAGCGCTTGAGTTGCCAATTGTCTCTCTCTAGTTCTTTCAGTCGATCTCCGTGAGAGTTGCTGATGTTTTCTAGGTTAGTTAAGCGATAGTGAAAGGTATCACTATGTTCCATAGTGTGCTCTGTGTCAATGCGTTCTTTCAGTGTATCGATTTCTAGTTGTTGGGACACCATCCAATAGGTGGTGCTCAGCACGTAGAGGGCGATCCAAAACCAAGGTTTGCGTAGGACAGTACCTACTTTCAAAAGTAGATTACTCAGCTGTTTCATCATGGGTGTCGCCAGGAACCAAAGGCAAGCGCGCCATCACAAAGTCTAACCATAGGCGAGAAGCATGAGATAGGTAATGTCCTTTTTTCCAAATCACATGCAAGGTATGCATAATTTCAGGGTTTACTAAAGGACGTACTACCACGCTAGATCCTACTTTTGTATTTTCATCTTCTGTAGGGCATAGACGGCTAGGTAATAGTGCAATTGCTAAGTGAGCAGCTACAGTTTGCAACATTAAATCACGTTGGCTAGTTTCAAACACAATATGTGGTTGGAATCCTACCGACTTACAAGATTTTACAATTTCATCGTGTAAGTTAAAATCATCTTTGTGTAATACGAAAGATTGATCCGCTAATTGGTCAAGAGAAATGGCTTCTTCTTGGGCTAATGGATTATCTTTCGGTAAGATAACACTAAGAGGGTCACTTGTTAAGTAGAAAGAATCAAATTCTTTCGCATTAGGTTTAGTACAGATGATGCCCACGTCGATGAGACCTTCTTGGACAGAGATTTCTATTTTTTTAGAACCATGTTCATAAAGTTCTAATTCGATTTGAGGGTAGGTTTGTTTGAACTCTCCTAATAATTGCGCAAAGATAGGCGCATCTGTCACTGGTGGTAACCCAATTAATACAGAGCCTTGCTCTAAGCGGAATTCGTTTTCGAAATCGATTTTTAGATGCTCAAACATGAACACAACCCGTTTAGCATGGGTTAAAAAGATGGTGCCACCGTCAGTCATTTCAACGGATTTTGCATTACGAATGAATAATACCACACCTAGCTCATCTTCAAGAGCTTTTATAGTACGGCTGATAGCAGATTGTGAAATGTGAAGATTTCTTGCGGCCTTGCTGAAACTTTTTTGATCCGCCACTTCTACGAAGTATTTTAAGTGATGAAAGTCCATAATGCACCTCTTAAATATGGTAATAACAAAAGTCCTCTTTTTTAGTATGCTATTTGAGCAACAATGCATGTATAAATGTAAATTGATAATCGCATAATTAGCAATGCATATAGTCTATATGGTATTGCGAAGTTATCGTTCTCAATGTATAATGAAACCATAAGGCTATATCAATTTGTTCACGAAGTAGGTTAGCTACTTCACGAATTTGCAAAGAGGTACTATATAACTTATATATTATTACATTTTTGCAACATATGCAATCTTTTTAGAAATAAATGATTCATATTTCAAAAAACATTTTGATACTCAAGAGGGGAAGACTTATCCGGCGAGTGCTTGGATATGAGTCTGTATACATCCCCCTATTTTGTATGTAACTACAAGTGTTAATTTTTATTTGCTTTAAGGAGGCTATTTTAACATGCGTAAAATGAAAACTATGGACGGCAACCAAGCTGCAGCTCACGTAGCGTATGGTTTTTCTGAAGTGGCAGCGATTTATCCAATTACTCCATCTTCTCCAATGCCAGAACATGTGGATGAATGGGCAGGACAAGGTCGTAAAAACTTGTTCGGTCACACTGTACAGGTTGTTGAAATGCAATCCGAAGCCGGCGCTGCAGCAGCAGTTCACGGATCTTTACAAGCGGGCGCATTGACAACTACTTTCACATCTTCTCAAGGTCTATTATTAATGTTACCTAACTTGTACAAAGTGTCTGGTGAGTTACTTCCAGGTGTATTCCACGTAGCAGCTCGTGCTATCGCAGCGCAAGCATTGTCTATCTTTGGTGACCATCAAGACGTTATGGCAGCTCGTGCTGCTGGTTGTGCTATGTTAGCAGAATCCTCTGTACAAGAAGTTATGGATCTTGCTCCAGTTGCGCATTTAACAGCGTTAAAAACTCGCGTTCCTTTCATCAACTTCTTTGACGGTTTCCGTACTTCTCACGAAATCCAAAAAATCGAAGTATTAGAATATGATGAATTAAAACCTTTAGTGGACCAAGACGCTTTAGAAGCATTCCGTCAACGTGCGTTGAACCCAGATGCTCCTGTAACTCGTGGTACTGCTGAAAACCCTGATATCTACTTCCAACATCGTGAAGCTTCTAACCCATTCTATTTACAAGTTCCTGATGTAGTAGAACATTACATGCATGAAATCAACAAAATCACTGGTCGTGATTACCAATTGTTCAATTACTATGGTGCAGCTGATGCAACTGACGTAATCGTTACAATGGGTTCCTCTGCACAAGTAGCTACTGAAACTGTAGATTACTTAAATGCACAAGGCCGTAAAGTTGGTTTCGTACAAGTTCACTTATTCCGTCCATTCGCGACAGATCGTTTTGTAGCGGCTCTTCCAAAAACTGTAGAACGCGTAGCAGTATTAGACCGTACAAAAGAACCAGGTGCGTTAGCTGAACCTTTATTCTTAGACGTTCAAGCAGCACTTGTTCAACACAATATTAATGCTAAAGTATTCGGCGGTCGTTATGGTCTTTCTTCTAAAGACGTAATCCCAGCTGACCTTGTAGCAGTATTCGATAACATGTTAGAAGAAACTGGCAAACGTTTCTTCACATTGGGTATCAATGACGATGTAACTAACTTGTCCTTAAACCGTGCTGAAGGTGTATCCGTAAAAACTGAAGGTTTAACTGGATGTAAATTCTGGGGCTTCGGTTCTGACGGAACTGTAGGTGCTAACAAATCTGCTATCAAAATCATCGGTGATCATACAGATATGTATGCACAAGCATACTTCGACTATGACTCCAAAAAATCTGGTGGTGTGACAATGTCTCACTTACGTTTTGGTAAAAATCCAATCAACAAACCATACTTGGTAACTGAACCAGAATTTATCGCTTGTCATCGTCAATCTTATGTTCATGAATATGATCTTCTTCGTGGTATTAAAAAAGGCGGTACATTCTTATTGAACTGTACTTGGTCTCCTGAAGAATTAGCAGAAAAATTACCAGCAAAACTTCGTCGTACAATTGCTGAAAAAGAATTGAACTTCTACATCATCAATGCAGCGAAAATTGCAGCTGAAATTGGTTTGGGTGGCCGTATCAACATGGTTACACAAGCTGCGTTCTTCAAATTGACTGAAGATACAATCATTCCTATCGACAAAGCAGTAGAGTACTTAAAAGACTCCATTGAAAAAACATATGGTAAAAAAGGTGCTGACGTTGTTGCAATGAACAACAAAGCTGTTGATGAAGGCGTTGGGGCTCTTGTAAAAGTAGAAGTTCCAGCAGCATGGAAAGATGCAAAAGATTCCGAAGATACTTTCGAAAAATCTTCTTGCACAACTTGCCCAAGCTATGTGGCTAACATTGCAAAACCTGTTAATGCACAAGCTGGTTATGATTTACCAGTATCCGCTTTCACAGGCTATGAAGATGGTACATTACCTTCTGGTACTGCAGCATTCGAAAAACGTGGTGCCGCTTTATTCGTTCCTCACTGGATCAAAGAAAACTGTATCCAATGTAACCAATGTTCCTTCGTATGTCCACATGCGACTATCCGTCCTGTATTAGCGACAGCAGAAGAAGCAGCAGCAGGTCCTGAAAACTTTGAAACAATCCCAGAAATGATGACTAAAGGTGAATTGCAATTCCGTATTGCAGTATCTCCATTAGACTGCTTAGGTTGCGGTAACTGTGTAAACATTTGTCCAGCTCCTAAAGGAAAAGCAATCGAAATGCGCCCTATCGATGGCGAATTAGAATTTGCTCCAGCTTGGGATTATGGTGTAGCATTACCAACTAAATCTCACCCAATGAAACAAGAAACTGTAAAAGGTTCCCAATTCAAAACTCCATTGCTTGAGTTCTCCGGTGCTTGCGCAGGTTGTGGTGAAACTCCATACGCTAAATTGATTACTCAACTGTTCGGTGACCGTATGATGATTGCCAATGCAACAGGTTGTTCCTCCATTTGGGGTGCATCTATGCCGGCATCTCCATACACTAAAAACCAACAAGGCCAAGGTCCTGCATGGGCTAACTCCTTATTCGAGGATAACGCTGAGTTTGGTTACGGTATGTTCATCGGTACTGAAAAAATCCGTACACAATTAGCTGAAACTGTAGCTTCCATCGCTGAAACTGCTGATGAAGCAACTAAACAAGTTCTTGACTTATGGTTAGAAAAACGTCTTCAAGGCGAAGGTACTCGTGACCGCGCTAAAGCTGTGATTGATGCTCTTTCCAAAGTAGAACAAACAGAAGCTGTAAAAGAAGTATTAGCTAAAAAACAATACCTTGTGAAACGTTCCCAATGGATCTTCGGTGGTGACGGTTGGGCATACGATATCGGTTTCGGTGGCCTTGACCATGTATTGGCTTCCGGCGAAGACGTTAACGTATTCGTATTCGATACAGAAGTATACTCCAACACTGGCGGTCAAGCATCTAAATCTACTCGCGTAGGTGCGGTTGCTCAATTCGCTGCGCAAGGTAAACGTACAAACAAAAAAGACCTTGGTATGATTGCTATGACATATGGTAACATCTATGTGGCTCAAGTTGGTATGGGTGCTGACATGAACCAATTGATGAAAGCATTAGCAGAAGCTGAAGCATATCCAGGTCCATCCCTAATCATCGCTTACGCTCCATGTATCAACCATGGTATTAAAGGTGGTATGGGTAATGCACAAGCTGAAACTAAACAAGCTGTTGCATCCGGTTACTGGGATCTATACCGTTATAACCCAGCATTAAAAGCACAAGGCAAAAATCCATTCAGCCTTGATTCCAAAGAACCTGATTACGAATTATTCGATTCCTTCTTAGGAAAAGAAGTTCGTTACACATCTTTGGGTAAAGCAGTTCCTGCAATGAGCAAAGAATTGTTAGAAATCAACAAACAATTAGCTAAAGAACGCCGTCAATCCTATGTTCGTTTACAAAAAGGTTTTGAAGACGAATTACAAGGCTAATCAATAGCGAAAGTAATATGGAAAGGCTCTCCTTCGGGAGGGCCTTTTTATCAGTTTGTATGAAGGTAAATTTCTTTTATAACATGGTAATAATTTTACAAGGTATATTGCTGGAAAGTTGCAGATAATATATAAAGTTAAAGGGAGAATTCTTGACAAATAAGAATTAATAGCGTATACTAATTAGGTATTAACAAGTAGAAACCATCCGTTTCTCACCTGATGTCATGAAATGTTGGGTACAGATAGTTATAAACTATGCTCGGGTGGCCTTGTGCCATCCGATTTTTTTATCCCTTTGGAGGTGACTAGTATTAGCAAAGATACACCGCGTATTAATGAAGAAATCCGTGCTCGCGAAGTTCGTGTCGTAAGTGCAGATAATGATCAGTTAGGTATTATGTCTGTTCGTGATGCTTTAGCTATGGCAGAAGAACAACATTTAGATCTAGTAGAAGTAGCCCCTAATGGTAAACCACCAGTTTGTCGCATTATGAACTATGGTAAATACCGTTATGAGCAACAAAAACGCGAAAAAGAAGCAAAGAAGAAGCAAAAAACTTTCACATTGAAAGAAGTTAAGCTTCGTCCTCACATCGAAGATCATGATTTTTATGTAAAACTTAAAAATGCAGCTAAATTCTTAGGTGATGGTAATAAAGTTAAGGTAACGATCATGTTCCGCGGTCGTGAATTGAGCCACCCAGAATTGGGGCTTAATGTGCTGACTCGTTTTGCTGGTGAATTAACTGACCAAGCGGTTGTTGAAAAAGAAGCGAAACTAGAAGGCCGAAACATGACAATGATTTTAGCTAAAAAAGGTAATTAGGAGGAAGAATAATGCCAAAGATTAAAACTCGTCGCGCAGCGGCTAAACGTTTCCAAGTAACAGGTAGTGGTGAATTCAAACGTGCAAAAGCTTTCAAAAGCCATATCTTAGAGAAAAAATCTCCAGCACGTAAACGTAATCTTCGTAAAGCTACATTGGTTAGCAAATCCGACTACAAACGCGTAGTGAAATGCTTACCATACGCATAAGATGCAAATATTTTAGTAACATATAACGATATTGGAGGAATACAATAATGGCAAGAGTAAAAACAGGCGTAACAGCGCATGCACGTCATAAAAAAATCTTAAAATTAGCTAAAGGTTACCGCGGTACACGTTCTCGCTTATTCAAAAAAGCAAACGAATCCGTAATGAAAGCATTATACTATGCTCGTCGTGACCGTCGTGCTAAAAAACGTGAGTTCCGTAAATTATGGATCGCTCGTATCAATGCAGCAAGCCGTATCAATGGTTTATCTTACAGCCGTTTCATCGCTGGTTTAACAAAAGCTGGTGTGGAAATCAACCGTAAAATGTTGGCTGATTTGGCAGTACATGATGCAGCTGCATTCGCGAAATTAGTAGAAATTGCTAAAAACGCGTAAGACAAATAGATACTAACCTATACGATAGGTTATAGATAAAAGAACAGCTCTTTGGGGCTGTTCTTTTTTGCAATTGAACTAGACAAGACATACTGAAAGTGTCGTATTTATGGCGCTTGTAGAGAGTGGTGCATGAATGCGCTAGCAATATAGTAAACTATATACAAATACCCTTGAACAGTATCATTCAAGGGTATTTTGCTCTATTCATATGGAATAATCTAACATCTATTCCACTAATGCCGATATTCAATTATCTAAAGAATCGTCCCACCACAGGTAATCGAGCTCCATCGTTTTTATTTAAACCTTTCAGTATAATCATGATAGCTACATAGATAAGTGCACCTATGATAGCGGTGATCATAATGTTAAAGAAGGTAGGGATACTTCCTTGTAAGAGTGGATAGAAATAATACATAGCCACACCCATGATGGAGGCGGAGATGATGTTTTTACCCAATAAGATAAGGTCGATAAAGTAGCCTGTATGACGATGAATCCAGATAAGATTCAATAGGGCAGCAAAACCAATGTCGGCGACAGTGGCATAAGCAGCACCGCCAATACCTAAGGCAGGAATAGCCGTTAATTCCCAGTTTAAGATGACTTTCACAATGGCTGCGATACCCATGTTGATGACAGGAATACGTGGTTTTCCCAAACCTTGCAAGATACCTGTCGTCACTTGGTGAAGGCCTAAAAAGAAGATGGCCCACGCTAAGATTTGAGTGGCTTCTGCTGCACGTGGTGCATTATAAATAGTGGATACCACTGGTTCTGCCAAGATGTATAGCATGACCGTGAAAGGAATGGTAGCTACAAAGGTTAACCGCATGGAACCTGCCGTGCGGTAGTAAACTTGTTTGATATCCTTAATGGATACAGCATTGGAAATAGCTGGCACAATACTCGTGGCAATGGCTGCCGTAATAATGGTGGCCAAATTGATGAGAGGCACCGCCATACCTGATAGATAACCATATAGTTCTGTAGCTTCGTGTAGTGGATATCCGATGTCGATTAATCGTCTTGGAATGATTGCCACATCTAACATGGCTACGATAGGTAGCATCATGCTAGCCAAGGCGATAGGAATGGATAAATTGATTAAACGACGAATGATGGACTTAGAACTTTCAGGTGGTTCTGTAGTTATCATCGGTTCGTCTAATTGTTTTGGTAGGCGATAGTAATAGTACATAAGTACTACTAAGGCACCGATTGCGCCGATACCTGCCCCCAAGCTAGCACCACCAGCAGCCACATCTAATCCATAAGGAAGCAAGATATACGCCGCACCCAGCATCACTACAACACGTAGTAACTGTTCTACAATTTGGCTGATAGCCGTAGGTGTCATCATTTGCCAACCTTGTAAGTAGCCTCGATAGCAAGAAATGAGGGTAACAAAGAACACCGCAGGTGATAGAGCGATTAATGAATAGTATGCCCTAGGGTCTGTAATGAAATTAATGTCAATAAGCCATTGGGCAGAGCCATAGACGGCAATACTGAACAATAGACCGAGAACAAATAGCATTTTGAAAGAAATAGAAAATACTTTCTTGGCTCCCAGTAAATCGTGTTTTGCTAATTTTTCCGCGGTCATAATAGAAATGGCAATAGGGATTCCTGCGCTGGATAGCTGCAGCGCCAATAGGTACGCTGGAAATGCCATTTGGTAGATACCGATACCCTCACCGCTGAGAACACGGGATAAGAAAATCCAGTTCAAGCTACCAATAGCTTTCACTACAAATCCCGCAATCGTCAAGATGAGTGTACCCTGTAAAAATCGATTAACCATGATATCTCCTATACTGAAAGATTCGATTGAATCTATGAAAGACTTACTTTTAATTGTACCATAGAATAGGCATGTTCTCAATCATATTGACAACCTTTGAGAATATAGATTTTTCTTGAATCGCTCTAGTAGATACGGTATAATAACAATATATAGTCATTAATAATGTATTTAATTATATACTACAAGGAGGCCCATTATGCCATTAGTATCTACGAAAGAGATGTTTGAGAAAGCCTATGTTGGCGGCTATGCCATTGGTGCGTTCAATGTAAACGACATGGAAATTATCCAAGGTATTGTGGATGCGGCAAAGGTAGAGCAAGCTCCATTGATCTTGCAAGTATCTGCAGGGGCTCGTAAATATGCTAAGCCTGTGTATTTAACAAAATTGGTGGAAGCTGCTTTAATCGATACAGATCTTCCTATCGCTTTGCATTTGGACCACGGTGATGATTTTGAAATTTGTAAAGATTGCATCGATAGCGGCTTTACTTCCGTTATGATTGATGGTTCTAAACATCCATTTGAAAAAAATGTAGAGTTAACTGCTCGTGTAGTGGAATATGCTCACAAACATGGTGTTGTGGTAGAAGGCGAATTAGGCCGTTTAGCAGGTGTGGAAGATGATGTAAACGTTAGCGAAAAAGATGCGTTGTTTACCGATCCAGAGGAAGCCGCTGAATTCGTTCGTTTAACAGGGGTTGACTCCTTGGCGATTGCTATTGGTACAAGCCATGGAGCTTATAAATTCAAAGGCACCCCATACTTAGACTTTGATCGTTTGCAACGAGTAGGCGAATTGTTGCCGAACTTCCCAATCGTATTGCATGGTGCATCCTCTGTACCACAAGCATTCGTAGAAAAATGTAACTCCTTTGGTGGCGCTATCCCAGGTGCACAAGGGGTGCCTGAAGATATGCTTCGTAAAGCAGCCACAATGGCAGTGTGCAAAATTAACATCGATACAGACTTGCGCTTAGCGATGACGGCAAGTATTCGTGAAGTATTAGCCAATAATCCTGCTGAGTTTGATCCTCGTAAATACTTGGGACCTGGCCGTGAGGCGATCCAAGCTATGGTGCAACATAAAATTAAAAATGTATTAGGTTGCAACAACAAAATTTAATTTGATTTGAGAAAAGCTGGCATACTCTTAGGGTGTGTCAGTTTTTTTGTTATGGTAAATCATTGTAAAAGTAGTTTTAAGAGGCGAGTTAAAAAGCAGTTAAAAGAGATTGTTCATTATATCACTAATACATTATATAACCCCATCGCGGCTAAAAATATCTTAATGAGTATTGAAAAAGCAATTGATTCTTTGGAAGGCTTTCCATATAGAAATCGGATATATGATCCGATAGAGTTTTCTGGACTTTATAGACACTAATAAAAACATGCAATGTATTATTATATTGATGAAGATAAAAAAGGAGTTATAATTATTGGCATTCATAGAGATAATTGGAATGTCATAGGAATTTTATAAATAAGCAAATTAAAAGGACTGTATAACACGCCTAGGCATGTCATACAGTCCTTTAATTTCGTTAGTATGTATATCGTCGGTGGGAATCACCGCTCTCGTATAGCTTCTCACTTTTCGATGTATCATACATACATCGTCGGTGGGAATCACCGCTCTCGTATAGCTTCTCGCTTCTCGATGTACCATACATACACCGTCGGTGGGAATCACCGCTCACATATAGCTTCTCGCTTTTCGATATACCGTAATAATAAGATACTACTGTACATAGTATTTGTCAATAAGGGAAAGGATGTTTTAAGGGATTTGCTTAAAATAGTCTGGTAATGGTGCCTGCAATGTGATCCATTCTTGTGTTATAGGATGGATAAAGTGTAGTTCTGTGGCATGGAGGCATTGTTTGGTTTGCCACGTTAAGGAGCCTCCATATAAATCGTCGCCAGCTAGTGGGTATCCTAGAGCACTGAGGTGGACTCGAATTTGGTGAGTCCGTCCCGTGTGCAGATAACAGCGCACATGAGTATGATGTGGATATTGTCGAACTACAGTGATATCTGTATGGGCAGGTTGCCCTAGTGGATGAGCACAACGTTCAATAATGCTACCCTCTAAGCGAGCAATAGGGAAATGAATAGATAACTTACTGATAGGAATAATACCATCGGTTATAGCATCGTACACTTTTTGAATACGTGTATGCTGCTTGGTGAAAGCATGTTGAACCAAGGCATTCTTAGCAATGATAACGAGACCAGAGGTGTCCTTATCTAGTCTATGGATGGGGTGAAAGCTAGCGTTCATACCTTGTTTTTCAAAGTATGCTAATACGCCGTTGGCAAGTGTGTGGTATCTTTCAGAGGAAGTGGGGTGCATAAGCATGCCTGCAGGTTTATTGATGACTAGCAGATGGTCGTCCTCAAAGACAATGTCTAGGTCCATTGGCGTTGGATCGATATGGGAAGTTTTACTTAAGTGGACCGCCACAGAGTCGCCGGGATGAAGTAAGGTATCCCAAGTAGATGGTACTCCGTTCACAAGAAACGAACCCTCACGACGAAGACGACGGCGCATAGCTTGTGATACCTTTTGCTCTCGGATAGCTTGATTCATGGAGCATGGAGCATGATCTAATGAAAGTGTGAAATATAAAATAGGTTGCATAGATGTCCTTGTAGTTGAGTAAAGTATATATATCCAAATGTAGATTATATAATTTATCATATCATAGAAAGTGATAATATGGTCAATGATTACAAAAAAAATATACATACTCTGTCGTATAGATAAAAGTCGTATATCGGCTTTTTTTATGTTCATATAATTCTTTTAGGAACTTTACCAATAACCACTGTTTATATCTAGCTAATTTCAACGTTTAGGAGTATAATGAGGTATACAAATGTCTATTCCTAATGGTAGTAATACTGGAATATGCAAAGTTGAGGAGGGATTATGATGAAACAAATACGCTCGCTATTAGTAGCAAACCGTGGTGAAATTGCTATTCGTGTACTTCGTGCATGTAACGAAATGGGCATTCGCACAGTGGCTATTTACTCTAACGAAGATGCACTTTCATTACATCGCAATCAGGCAGATGAGTCCTATTTAGTAGGAGAGGGAAAAAAGCCGGTTGATGCATATCTTGATATTGAAGATATTATCCGTATTGCGAAGGAACATGATGTGGACGCGATCCATCCAGGGTATGGCTTCTTATCTGAAAATGCACATTTTGCACAACGTTGTGAAGAAGAAGGGATTACGTTCATCGGTCCTAAAGTAGAACATTTAGTGATGTTCGGTGACAAAGTAAATGCTCGTATTCAAGCAAAAAAAGCAGATATACCGATGATTCCTGGCAGTGATGGTCCATTGAAAGACTTTGCAGAATTAGAAGCATTTGCTGAGAAATATGGCTATCCATTGATGATCAAAGCTGTGAATGGCGGTGGCGGTCGTGGTATGCGTGAAGTGACAAAATATGAAGAGCTTCGCGATGCGTATGATCGTGCAAAATCTGAAGCAAAAATGGCCTTTGGCGATGATGATGTGTACGTAGAAAAATTAATTGTAGAGCCAAAACATATCGAAGTCCAAATTATCGGTGATGAACATGGCAATATTGTCCATTTGCATGAACGGGATTGTTCCATCCAACGTCGACATCAAAAAGTAGTAGAAGTAGCGCCAGCCTTTGCCTTGTCTCGTGATTTGCGTGACCGTATTTGTGCAGCTGCTGTGAAAATCATGAAACACGTGAACTATGTCAGTGCTGGTACGGTAGAATTCTTGGTAACTGCAGATGGAAAATTCTATTTCATTGAAGTCAACCCTCGTATCCAAGTAGAACATACAGTGACAGAAATGATCACAGGCATCGATATTGTGCATACGCAAATTCGTATTGCCGAAGGTCATGCATTGCACAGTGAAGCGGTTGCCATTCCTGCACAAGAAAATATTCGTTGTGAAGGGGTAGCCATCCAATGTCGTATTACTACAGAAGATCCAAATAATCATTTCATGCCAGATACAGGTAAATTAATTACGTACCGTAGCTCTGGTGGTTTTGGTATTCGTTTAGATGGTGGTAATGCTTTCACCGGTGCAGTTATTACACCATATTATGATTCCTTGCTAGTAAAAGCTACATCTTGGGCGTTGTCCACAGAAGAAGCTATCCGTAAAATGTTGCGTTGCTTGCGGGAGTTCCGTATTCGTGGTGTAAAAACGAATGTGCACTTCTTGGTGAATGTATTAGAACATGAAGTGTTCCAATCTGGGGATTACAATGTTCATTTTATTGACGAACATCCAGAATTGTTCAACTTAAAAAAAGATAAAGATAGAGGTACAAAGCTTCTTCGCTACATCGCTGATGTAACTGTCAATGGTTACAATGGACATAAAGAAGAAGTACCAACATTTGAACCTCTCATTATGCCATCTAATGTGCCAGGTGCACCAGCAGCAGGCACAAAACAAAAATTGGATGAATTAGGACCAGAAAAATTCTCTAAATGGATTCAAGAACAACCAAAAGTATTGTTTACAGATACCACATGGCGCGATGCCCATCAATCCTTGTTTGCGACTCGTTTGCGTACCGCAGACATGGCTCGTGTGGCCGGTCGTGTTGCGAAGGGATTGCCTAATTTGTTCTCCCTAGAATGTTGGGGCGGTGCTACTTTTGATGTGGCGTATCGTTTCTTGCATGAAGATCCATGGGAACGGTTACGTATGTTCCGTGAACAAGTGCCAAACATCTTGTTACAAATGTTACTTCGTGGCTCTAATGCCGTAGGATACACAAGCTATGCGGACAATGTGGTGCGTGAATTTATCCGATTGGCTGGTAAAAATGGTATCGATGTATTCCGCATCTTTGACAGCTTAAATAGCTTAGATAATATGAAAGTTGCTATCGATGAAGTTCGTAATCAAGGTAAAGTAGCAGAAGTGGCTTTATGCTACACAGGAGATATTTTAGATCCTCGCCGTGATAAATATAACTTGGCATATTATGTCAATATGGGTAAAGAACTGGCAGCAGCAGGGGCTAATATTTTAGCTATCAAAGATATGGCTGGTTTATTAAAACCTCAAGCAGCGTATAACTTAGTAAGTGCATTAAAAGATGCCGTAGACTTACCAATTCACTTACATACCCATGAAGGTTCTGGCAATGCGATATACTCCTATGGCCGTGCGGTAGATGCAGGGGTAGATATTATCGACTTAGCATATTCTGCCTTTGCCAATGGTACAAGTCAACCTAGTATGAGCTCCATGTACTATGGTTTGACTGGGCATGATCGTCAACCAACTATGAATGTAGTTTATATGGAAGAAGCATCCAACTACTTTGGTTCTATTCGTCCATACTACAAAGGAGTAGATCATACATCTTCGTATCCAAATACAACGGTATACCAACATGAAATGCCTGGTGGACAGTATTCAAACTTACAACAACAAGCGAAAAGTGTGGGTCTTGGAGAGCGTTGGGAAGACATTAAACGTGTATATCATGAAGTGAGTATGCTATTTGGTGATATCATCAAAGTAACGCCATCTTCTAAAATTGTTGGGGATATGACTTTGTTCATGGTTCAAAATAATTTGACAGAACAAGATATCTACGACAAAGGGGATACATTGGACTTCCCACAATCTGTGGTGGAATTCTTTAAAGGCTACATTGGTACTCCATACTTGGGATTCCCTGAACGTTTGCAACAAATTGTCTTGAAAGGTGAAAAACCATTGGATGGACGTCCTGGTGCTATGTTGCCATCAGTTGATTTTGAAGTAGTTCGTAGAGAATTAGCGGAAAAAGGGGCAGGCACTACAGATGAAGATGTGATTGCTCACTGCTTATATTCCAAGGTGTTTGCTGATTATAGTACGTTCAAACATGACTATTCTGATGTAAGTGTATTGGATACACCAACTTTCTTCTTTGGCATGAAACGCGGTGAAAGCGTAGAAGTGACTATCGAACAAGGTAAAACATTGGTCATCAAATACATCCAGATGAGTGAAGCTGATGAAGATGGTAATCGTCATGTGTTGTTTGAATTAAATGGTCAACCTAGAACGATTAAAGTTCATGACAAACATATTAAAACAACAGGCGTGGTGCGTCATAAAGTGGATCCAACCAAACCTGGTGAAGTAGGTGCTACTTTATCCGGATCTGTGGTGAAAATTGTGGCACAAGTGGGTCAAGCTGTGAAAAAAGGTGATGCCCTTGTAGTGACAGAAGCGATGAAGATGGAAACGACTATTACAGCGCCAGTATCTGGTGTGGTAGGTGTCATCCATGTTCGTGAAGGTAGCCGTATTGAAAGTGGCGATTGCTTGTTAACTATTGAAGAACAAGCGCATGTAGCAAACTAGATAGTACGATTTATATTGTCTCAGTATGTCAGATATAGGCCAAGTTATGGTGTAAATTATGATGTAGGCTATAGTATATAACATGCAAAAACAGGAGCAACTCTGTTGCTCCTGTTTATCATATCTGAGAGGGATATGTGTAACTATCAGTTATATACGGGTATCCTATACATAGTTTTTTTATTATATATTTGATGTTATATGATTGTATAGCTATAGTATTGAAATAAATAAGAAATATAAAAGGAGTGATTCTTATGGCATTTGCATTGCCAGAACGGTCTATTACTAAAGGACCTAATTTCATTCGAGATGTGTTTGAACGGGGCGCAGGGATTCCAGGGTTCATTAGTTTTGGGATAGGAAATCCAGCTGGTGAAGTGGTGCCAGTAGTGGAAATTCAAGCTGCCTTTGACCACATTGTACATACAAATCCATTAGAGATTTTACAATATGGTCCTATGCAAGGAGATGCAAAGTTAGCAGAGCAAACATTGCATCGTTTGGTACATGTGCATCACATGCCTACCAAAAACCAACAGTTGTTATTGTCCATCGGAGCAGGCCAAGATTTAGGGCTAGTACCTCGTACAGTATGTGATGCTGGCGATGAAGTGTACATGGATGCCTATACGTTTACCAGTGCTATTAATGCGGTGCGTAGTGTGGGAGCCAAAGCGGTAGGTATTCCTACCGATGGGGATGGTATGATTCCAGAAGCTTTGGAAGAAGCGGCAAAATCTGGAAAAGGTAAATATATCTATCTGATTCCTAACTTTCAAAACCCTACAGGTATTACTATGCCTTTAGAACGAAGAAAAGCGATTTATGAAATTGCAAAAGCTTATGATTTGTTCATTTACGAAGATGATCCGTATGGAGAAATTCGCTTTGGCGGTGAGCGAGTGCCTACTTTCAAAGAAATGGATATGGATAATCGTGTGCTATATGCAGGGTCTTATTCTAAAACGATTTCTGCAGGATTGCGAGTTGGTTTTTTGTATGGTCCAAGTGAGGTAATCCAAGCTATCCAAATCATGAAGAATAACTGTGATGGTCAAATGCCATTAGTCACACAACGTGTAGTGAGCCATTTGTTAGAACATATCGATTATGATGAGCAAATCCAAAAGGTATGTAAGGTGTATCAAGAAAAATGCCATGTTATGTTAGATACATTTCGTCAATACGGTAGTTCTAAAGTGCATATGACAGAACCTACGGGAGGGATGTTTATATGGATGACATTGCCAGACCATGTGGACTGTGATGCTTTCTTTGAAGAGGCCATTGCTCGTAAAGTAGGCATTGTAAAAAGTGGTGCCTTTGCAGCAGATGGAGTTCCTTATGGACAACATTTCCGTTTAAGTTATACTGTGCCATCTTTGGAGGATATACGTAAAGGCATGAAAATCATTGGAGAGTTGACACGTGAGTATTGTGGTGACTAAGTATTTCCACTGCACATGGATTTTATAAAGATGAATTACAAGCGCAACATATGTAGGGTAACTGTTTTAGTTATTCACGACTATGTTGCGCTTATCTTATATGAGGATGTTACAAAATTTTTGTATCCTATGTTATAATACATATATACCTATAGATATATAGGATATACATGCGTTCACAAGGGTGAATGGCATTTATTATTATGGTAGAGAAAGTTCTTAGGACTTTCAGACATATAGAAAGAAGGTTTATAATGGCATGTGGAGATAATGGTGGTTGCGGCGGTTGCGCTTCCTCTAGCGGATGCGGTACGCAACAACCAGTAGATTTGACAGTAAAAACAAATGATAGAAGTCATGTGAAAAAGGTCATCGGCATTGTATCCGGTAAGGGCGGTGTTGGTAAATCTTTGGTCACAAGCTTGATGGCGGTGAGTCAAGCTCGTAAAGGTAAATCTGTAGGCATTCTTGATGGAGATATTACAGGTCCATCCATTCCAAAAGTATTTGGCTTGAAAGACAAAGTGCGTAGCGATGATGGTAAATTAATGTATCCTATCGTGTCTAAAAATGGCGTGAAAGTGATGTCTGTGAATTTGCTATTAGATGATGAATCGGATCCAGTCCTTTGGAGAGGTCCTGTAGTAGGTAATGTGGTAAAACAATTCTTCTCCGATACAGTATGGGGCGATGTAGATTACTTGTTTGTGGATATGCCTCCAGGAACAGGAGACGTAGCTATGACGGTATTCCAATCCTTACCATTGGACGGTATTATCGTGGTTACATCCCCTCAAGATTTAGTATCTATGATTGTGGAAAAAGCCGTAAAAATGGCGGATATGATGCAAGTACCTATTATTGGTGTAGTGGAAAACTTTGCTTATTTCCATTGCCCAGATAATGGAAAAGATTATAAAATCTTTGGTGAAAGTCACATTGATGAAGTATTGAAAAAATACAATTTATTGTTACTAGGTCGATTACCAATTGATCCTAAAGTAGCAGAGCTATGTGATGCCGGTGAGATTGAAACAATTACAACAACAAATTTAGAATCAGTAGGCTTACCAGAGTAAGCGTGGACAATACCATAGTGTACGTTGTACCTATGGTATTTTTCATAGGAGGAACTATGTGTGAACAGAATGAAGTCGCAACTATGTATGCTGACTTTTTTGAATATATTGAAAGCTCTACTTCACCATATCATACGGTGGAGGAGTCTTACCGTCGCTTAGAGGAACAAGGATTTACACCTTTATCGATGGACGAAGAATGGAATTTGGAAGCAGGGGATTATGTCATTGACGTATATGGTACTACTTTAATAGCATTCCATATTGGAGAACATCCAAGAGAGACATTACGGATTGCCTCTGCCCATACCGATTTTCCAGGATTTAGGGTGAAGCCAAATCCGATGATTACGGACAAAGGCTATGGTAAGCTGAATGTGGAAAGTTATGGGGGATTAATTCAATATACTTGGTTTGATCGACCTCTTTCACTGGCAGGTGTGGTAGTGACAAAAGGGAAAGATTCCCTAGAGTTAGATACACATTATGTAGATTTTGCTCGTCCAGTGGCTACGATTCCTAGCTTAGCCATCCATATGAATCGACAGGTTAATGAAAAGGCAAGTTTTAATAAGCAAAAAGAGATGTTACCACTTATTTTAATGCGCGGTGTAGGTACAGACTATGAAGATGACAAGACTGTATTAAAAGCCTTATTAGCCGAAGAAATTGGCGGTGAACCGGCAGATATTCTATCCTATGAGTTGACCGTGTATAATACGGATACAGTGGAAACCGTTGGCTTTGATGCGGAATATATCAGTGCTCCACGGTTAGATAATCTTACATCCTGTTATGCTTGCTTGCAAGGGATTGTCAGTGCCAAAGAACAACAGGCTACGGGGATTCGTATGGCATTCCTATTTGACCACGAAGAGGTGGGAAGTCGTACAAAACAAGGAGGAGCCTCCTTGTTATTACCAAATGTAGTACGCCGTGTGTACCGTGCTTTGGGGCTTTCAGAAGAAGCCTGTGAAGCGGATATTGCAAAAGGGTTCATGATTTCTTCTGATGTGGCTCATGGATATCATCCTAATTACGGAGAGAAAAATGATATTACTAACTATCCAACTTTGAATGGTGGTGTAGTTTTAAAAATTGCTAGTTCTCAATCCTATGCGGGAGATGCGGTGGCACAAGCCATTGTGACAGATTTATGTGAGACCCATGGCATTAAGCATCAAATTTATGTGAATCGATCAGATATTCCAGGAGGTTCTACGGTGGGATCTATTTCTTCAGCGCAATTAATGATGCGAACTATGGATGTAGGTTTACCACTGTTGGCCATGCATTCCGCACGGGAGTTGATGGGTACCTATGACCAAATGGAATTAAATCGATTATTAACTGTATTTTTAGGGGAGGTATAACATGGTTTCTATGATGGCAATTTTTGTAGCATTAGTATTGAATCGGATTTCTACACCCTTTCAACATATGTTCTATGCACGAACTACAGTAAAAGAACAACAAAAAGAAGAAGTCACAAAAGCATTACAATTGTTAGGGATGATTGTGGTAGCTGTGTATGGTGTGACCGGTAATATTACATTGTTAGGAATTGATGGGGTTACCATTGTACAAACTGTTCTTGCTATTGCCTTGGGTATTGGGGCTGTGCAAGTGTTTGAAATTGTTTCGGTATCTCATTTACGCCCTGTTTTGGAAGGACAAGAAGCGCCTAAGCAGGTATATGATCGCTGGATTTGGGATACTATTTTCATTGTAGGGTTATTATCTGCTCATGTACGGTATGGCTTAGAGTTTTCCTATATGGTCATTGCATGGCTATTATACATTCTGATTCCATATGGCGTTACACGATATAATATGAGCCGTGGCGTAGAATTTAGTATTGGGAAAAAAGCCTATAAATGGGGAACTCTAATCTGGATTTTTGCAGGTCTTATCCATTTGTTTGTATTATGATTCTCAGTGAGAACATGATATAATGAGTTAGCATTATGACAAAATGTTATACATATATAACAACGGTTAGAACTAGTGTACTAGGGATGACCGTTGTATGTTTAGTAGATAGAAAAGAGGTATTATGAAGTTAAATACAGTTTATGCAGGCTTTCGTGTAGAGCGAATTGAACCTGTTCAAGAGGTAAATGGCACAGCCTATATGTTACACCATGAGCAATCTGGTGCACGTTTGTTATACATAGATACAGAAGATACAAATAAAGTATTTCATGTAGCATTTCGTACCCCTCCTCATGATAGCACTGGGGTCGCTCATATTCTGGAACACTCAGTCTTGTGTGGTTCTCGCAAATTTCCGTTAAAAGAGCCCTTTGTGGAACTCGTAAAAGGCTCTTTGAACACATTCTTAAATGCTATGACCTATTCTGATAAAACTGTGTATCCAGTGGCGAGTAAGAATGATGCAGACTTTCATAATTTGATGGATGTCTATTTGGATGCCGTATTCTATCCTCGTGTAGCTAAAGATCCGATGATCGTTATGCAAGAGGGATGGCATTATGAGTTGGAATCTGCAGAAGATCCATTGACCTATAAAGGCGTTGTCTATAACGAGATGAAAGGGGTGTATTCCTCACCTGACTCTCAATTAGATCATCATAAAATGGCGCTGTTATATCCTGACACTACTTATGGGCATGATTCTGGTGGATATCCTGACAATATTACAGATTTGACCTATGAAAACTTTAAAGCTTTCTATGATTCCTATTACCATCCGTCCAATAGTTATATCTATCTATATGGGGATATGAATATTGAAGAAACCTTAGCATTTATTGATGGGGAATATTTGTCAAACTTCGAAGCTATCGAGGTTGATTCTACGATTGCTATGCAAGAACCTTTGAGCACTCCTGTTGTAGCTTCCTTCCCATACGGTATTGGTAATGATGAAAGTGATAAGGGCAAAGCCATTCATTCCTTAACCTATGTATTCCCAGAAATGACATTTACCCAAAGTTTAGCTTTTGAAGTATTGAATCATGCCTTATTTACATCCGGCTCAGCACCATTGAAGGAAGCTTTAGTGAAAGCAAATATTGGTAGTGATGTAAGTGGGTCCTACATGGATGGGATTCGTCAGCCATTATTTGAAATTAGTGTCACCGGCTCTGAAATCGAAAAACAAGCACAATTGCAAGAAGTGGTGGAAAGTACGTTACGCCAATTAGTCGATACAGGCTTAGATAAGGAATTATTAGAAGCCTCCTTGAATCGTATTGAGTTCATTTTACGTGAAGCAGATTTTGGAGGTCGTCCAATTGGTCTTGCTTACGGCTTACGAGTGATGGATAATTGGCTATATGACGAAGATCCTATTGAGTTGTTACGATATGAACCAGTATTGAAAGCACTTCGTGAAGGATTATCTACTGATTTCTATGAAAACTTATTACGTACCTATATCTTAGATAACACGCATAAAGGCTTAGTTTCTCTGTATCCTGAAAAAGGTTTGCAAGAGAAAAAAGAACAAGAAGAGACTGCTAAACTAGCGGCTATTAAATCAAATATGAGTGAAGAAGAAATTGCCCATATTATTGATCAAACAGCGAATTTAAAAGAAATGCAACAAGCCGTAGATTCTGAAGAAGCACTGGCAACAATTCCTTTATTAGAATTGTCTGATATTTCTCCTATAGTAGAAGTAACACCACGTCGTGAAATTGACCATAAAGGTATTCGTGTGCATCACATTGATGTACCAGCTCGTGGCATTAACTATGTTAGCTTGTATTTCAATATGGAATCCTTACAAGAAGATGAAGTATTCTATGCAGAGTTATTGTCAGATGTATTAGGCCGACTAGATACAGAACGGTTTACCTATGCAGAGATAGCAAAAGAAATTAATCTACATTTAGGTGGCTATACCATGGATGTATTGCCAGTCTCTATCCATAATGAACGTGATGCATTTGTACCTTTGGCGGTTGTTCGTAGTAAGGCATTAGCATCCAATATTGGTCATTTAACATCTCTACTTGGAGAGATTGTAGGACGTACAAAGTTTGATAGTCAAGAACGTCTTGTAGAATTATTAAAAGAAGGAAAGGCGATCTGGGATACAGAAGCATTCCGCCGTGGTAATACCATCGTCACTAACTTGCTTATGGCGAAAGTATCGAAAATTGGTAAATTTAGAGACCAAGATACATTAGGCTATTTCCGTCGTTTAGTTGAAGTCTTAGACAATGAAACATTACTAGCTGGTGTGACAGAACAATTAATGAAAGTACAACAACGTTTATTCCGTAAAGATAACTTGGAAGTATCTTTTGTAGGTACTACGGAAGAACTAGAAACTTTCTTAGCACATCTAGACGATATCACTGCTGTTTTAAGTGATGATAGTTGGGAAGCACAGCTAGAGATGACTCAATCCTATGTGAATGAAGGCTTAGCTACCTCTGGTAAGGTACAATATGTGGCAAAAGGTGGCAACTTCCGTGATCATGGCGGTACACATACAGGTACTATGAGCGTCCTAGAAACTATGTTACGCTACGATTACCTATGGAACTTAATTCGTGTACAAGGTGGAGCGTATGGAGCCTTTGCTAATTTCCATAATAATGGTAATATGGTATTCTGTTCTTACCGTGATCCAAACTTAGAAAATACATTAGAAGTGTATGATGGATTGCCGACCTATTTACGTGAATTAGATTTATCTCCACGAGAAATGCGTAAATATATCATTGGTACTATGAGTGGACTGGATGTATCTAATACACCATTCCTACAAGGAGCTCGTGCTATGAGCTTATACTTTGGGAATACCAATGAAGCAAATATGACGGCTTTCCGTCAACAAGTTTTGGAAACAACAGTAGAAGACTTACGTGGATTAGCAGATGTCATTGAAAAAGTACTGCAAGATAACCATATCGTAGTCATGGGTAGCGAACAGCGTATCAAAGAAGCAGAACAGCTTTTTGACAAAGTGAGTAACCTAGTACAATAATTTTATAAGAACAAAGTAAAAGCCATACCTACATCTGGAGTACCAGATGGGGTATGGCTTTTGTGAGTTTAGTTTTTATAATGTAATTTACAAGATATAATTTCAATACAATCAGGTTGAACGCGATATACTATTCTGTGCTCACCTGTAATTCTTCGGCTCCAACATCCAGACAATTCGAACTTAAGTGGTTCTGGTTTGCCGATTCCGGTATAGGGTGTACGTTGAATATCACGTATTAATTGATTAATTTTCTTTAGTATCTTTTTATCTGTGTCTTGCCAATATAAATAATCTTTCCATGCTGAATCAAACCATATTAGCTTCATAGACTTATTCCTCAATTAGTGCGTGTTCAACACCTAATCCTGCATCTAATGCAGCGACTCCATCCCGAATGTGTTGAAGGTTTTCTTTAGAGTAAAATGGGTCAATACTTACTTCAAAAGGAATACGTCGCTCACGACTAAGTTTACGTAAATAGATATGAATAGCTGAAGAAATAGTTAAACCAAGTTCACTACATACAAAATCAACATCTTTTTTTAGTTCATCGTCAATCCTTAAGTTTAATTGTGCCATAATATACCTCCTTATAATTTTATTATACATCTATATGTAGAATGTGTATATACAATGTGTAGAGATTACAAATATAAAGTATGTATACTTGTGTAGGAAGTAATGCTTTTATTCTCAACTCAAGTAGTAACAGATATGAATATTATATCAAAAAAACACGTACATCAGTGATAACACTGGCATACGTGTTTTGTCGTTTCTAAAGAGATTCTTTGCCCATTAGTTAGGAAAAATATATCCATCGATAGCATCGGCTTGCGTAATTTTGCTATTTATGATGTAAGGCTGTTCTACACCGTGGAAGTTACGAGTGCCGATAGTTCCTTCCATTGTGTACCAAGTATGCTCTAACAATGGTGTAGTGGAGGAGTACTCTGTAGGTAATCCAAATGGAGACATATCTGCTACGCAGCAAATCATTAAATCACGAGCTAATACAAAGTCATTGCCTTGTAATGCTTTGTCATGATAAGAAATATAGCCTGTAGCTGTTACCGTATAGCCTTTATATTTTTCAATGTGATTAGATACTTTCAAAATAGTGTCATAATAATTTCTAGACGTTAATGTAATGTGTCGATGCGTATCATCGATGCCATCACCAATGTTTTTATAATCGTTCGTTGGAACTGGTTCTTTAGTGATGGAAATGACTTGGTCCACAGGCTCTTCCGCTGGTAATGCAAAGGCTTGGGCATGAAAGATGGATGGACTTAATAGTAATGTACATAATCCGTATAGGATAGCATTTCGATACGAAGAGCCATAAGATCTACGGAATATGTTTTTACTCGCTTTGATTGTGCTCCATAATAGTAATAATGTCAATGCCCATAGCAAAGCGATAATATAAGAATTAGGGGCAATTAAACGATAGATGGAGCCTGTTGTTAATAAATACAACAAGGATAGGCTGCAACTAGCAGAGGCTACGATTTCTACCGCTGCGTGAATGTTAATTGTAGGAATGTATTTCATAGTGCATAACCTCCTATGATCGAAAATAGTATACATATAATCGTTGTTCCCAGAATAATGGAAATACTATATACTTTCACAAAGGAATTAGGGAACAGATTTCGTAATAAGACGTAGTTTTTAATGTCTAATAAAGGTCCAAACAGTAAGAATGCCAAGATTCCTGGTAAAGGAATGACGTTCATAAAAGACCGGGCGATAATGGCATCTGCAGTAGAGCAGATGGATACGCAAAAGGCGAGTGCCATCATGCCGAAGATGACTAAAATGGAGCCAGATAAGGATATATCTTGCAACCACTGTTTAGGTAAAAATAATTGTAACCCACTACTTAGTATAGCCCCAATTATGATAAAGGGCAATAGGCGTAAGGTTTCTTCTTGTAATCTTCCGAAAAATCCTATGTCTTTTGACAGTGATTTTACTAGAGTTAATTGTTTCCATGGAGGGAATGCATCAGTACGACCGTAGATACGAGAGCCACAATATTGGCTTACAATAAAAGCTAGCAAAATTCCTAGTAAAGGTCGTCCCCAGAGTATCGTAGGTTCTTTTGGGAACGCATAATACGTGGAGAGTAGTACAATGGGATTTAGCAAAGGACTAATCATCGTAAAGAATAGACTAACTTTCGGTTCCATACCTTGCCGTGTTAGACTGCGTAAGATAGGGATTACCGCGCAATCACAGAGTGGCATAGTACAAGCCATGATAATAGCTAGTATATAGGCAAATATAGGAGACCGATGTAAATATTTTTCGATGCGATAGGGAGAGGCATATTGTTCTACGATGACGGAAATACCAGTCCCTAAGAGCAAGAATGGTATCATCTGTAATAAGATGGCCGTGGTCATGGTTACCCAATTAGGCTGTGTATAAAACATATATCCCAAGGCTAACAGGATAGGAATGATTGCATATTGTTTCCATCCAGGTTTAGACATTTGTATGGGTTTAGTGATAGGCCATTGCTTCACATCTTGGCAGGCAATCCAAGTACTATTAGGAGCTAATTCAGTATACTCTTTAGCCTTTTCTTGCGTAGTGTTGCCCAGTATGACTGTATCGCTATAGCGAATTTGTGAAAGGGGAATTTCCCCTAAATACGGTAATTGTGACTTCACCCATTCTGGATGGGTCACATAATAAATATGTTTAATGTCTAACAGATCTCCTAAGGGAGAGTGTAAAAAAAGTTCTTCAAAACTTTCTAAGGAGCCCATGCCATTCCATTCGATCCAAAGTTCACGATACTGATGATCTTGTAATACTTGCTGACAAGCGGAGATAGTGTTCTTGGGATCATCGTCGATGGAGAAAGTATACACTCTTTCGTTGGAAAGAGCAGGACTTTGTAAGCCCTGCTCAAATTGAAAGAGAAGAACATTTGAAATTTTATGACTTTCAATACCAGCAGTGATGGAGCTTGTCTTTCCTGAGCCAAGAAAGCCCATTACTACATAGGTGGGGATAGTTTTCATAGGTGTTACATTGTTCCATTAATAAAAGACTGCAATGCATCATTGTTCAAAGAAGGACCAATGATGGTTAAATATGAATCATGTAATGTGGTAGGAGTAATCTCTAAACCAGTACCGTTGTATTGTACTAAGGCTTGCCCTCCCGTGGAAAGGGGGATACACCCTTTCAAGCGCAAGATATGACCAGTTGTATTCGTTTCAATGAGAGCTTTCAAATGGTGTTGCCATTCATCGATGGTGCGAGGTAAGGTGCATTCTACAGTGCATGTTAAGAAAGCATCTTTGGCCTGTGCGTGATGAGCAATGTGGTCATGGCGAGGAATCTCGGGGTGATTCCGTGCTGTATGATGACCTGTATGATTTTCAATGTTTTTGGTAGATGATAAAGAGGAGATGACTTGCTCTCGTGGATACATGGAAATATATTTTGAAAGTGTAATCTCTTTCCAAGGCGCGATGTAAATCGGTGCAGCTGGATTTAAGAGGCGAATAATTTCCAAGGTATTTTGTAGCAAATCTTCATCTTCTTGATGGCTAATAAAGACTTGGCTTGAGTAGGCAATTTGATCTTTAAAGAAGACACCAAAGTTTTTGTAGTACATAGGAGCTCGCATGGCATCTACAATGGACACACAACCGGTGAGCTCAATGCGTTTCGCAATAGATGAATCCTTGCAAATAGCTAGAATGTCAGATAGTTGGCTCACCCCAGATGGTTCAATGATAATATAATCCACATCTTGAGTGTCTAAAATATCTATTAAAGCTCTACGGAAATCGCCGGCTAAGCTACAACAAATGCATCCAGATGTGAGCTCGCGAACGGTATATCCTTTTTCACGGAGGATAGCTCCATCTAAATTGACTTGGCCGAAATCATTTTCTAAAATCAAAACTCTTGTTGGATCCGGTAATTCTTGTATGAGTTGCTGAATGAATGTTGTCTTTCCAGCACCTAGAAAACCAGAGACGACATACACTTTTACTTTATGGGAACTTAGATTTTGTTTTGCTCGAGTAAAAGCACGACTGATTAGATTCATCATACATCTCACCTCCAATGTGTATAATGTTATATATAATAAAATGAAAGTTCTTGCATGAATAGTATACTCTCTTTTAGTCAGCTATGCATGAATGATTGAGCATTTCAGTCTGTGTAACTTGCAATCATTATCAAAATATAAAATAAATGATAAAAAATCGAAAAAAATAGAAAAAGAATATTGATTTATTTCGATTTATCTGTTATAATGAAAGCATGATGTGGGAACACATCAAGATATTATTAAGTTTATATAGTTATATATGAGGTATAAAAAGATGAATCAAAAAGTAGCACAAGCTCTTAACGAACAAGTAATTTTCGAATTTAACGCAGCATCCACTTACTTAGCTCTTTCTTTAGCTATGGCTGATGCTAACTTCAAAGGTTTCTCCGCATGGTTACGTGCACAATACCAAGAAGAAGTAACTCACGCTTTCAAATTCATTGATTACTTACAAAACAACAACGAAAAAGTAACACTAGGTGATGTAAAAAATACAGCATCTACTTTGACTAATCCATTAGAAGTGGCAAAAGCAGTATTGGCTCACGAGCAAATGATCACTGGTAAAATCCACAACTTGTATGCATTAGCACTAGAAGAAAAAGATTATGCTACAGTATCTTTCTTGAACTGGTTCGTAGAAGAACAAGTAGAAGAAGAAGCGAATGCAACTGACCTAGTAGATCAATTCACATTTGCACAAGATAGCCGTTCTGCACAATTATTCTTGGACTCCAAATTAGGTAGCCGTCAATAATTGCTACACTCACTCTTACTGTGAAGTGAGAACTTCCTATCAAACCTAACACACATAACACACACATAATACAAAACCTAACACACAACACATATAACTAAACACAATCATGATATTTGTAAGAGTGATGTTGTTTGCTAGAATATACAATAGGTAGCTTTTCTAATAGAGGGGCTACCTATTTTGTTTTACCACGATGTAGGGCATGGTTCATATACGGATCGTGGCCTACATATTTTTTAACTAATTAGTCAAAAAGTCAAAAAAGTATTTGACAAAGGTCAAAAAGTCAGATATACTTTAACCATAGAAAAGAACAAAAAGTCAAATTTAGCTATTCCGTGTATATAATGACTGATGATGTGAATATTTAGGATTGCATTATAGTAGATAATACATCATAAATGGAAGAAATGAGGTTATATTATGAGCATTTTAGCAGATAAGATTGAACAGTTTATACTGACGAAACTATTAGAAGAACAGGAAGGCATTACGCTAAGGAGAAATGAACTAGCCGAGACTTTGGATTGTGCGCCCTCACAAATTAGTTATGTGCTGAGTACACGATTTTCAAATGACCGGGGATTCATTGTTCAATCCAGACGGGGATTAGGTGGATCAATCACAATTACTAGAGTTATGGAACCTGTAAGAACAAATGCCCTGATTCCCTTAGAAAAAACTCAAAAACGTAATGAAGAGGAACCTGCTATTACAATTGGTCACATTGACCAAGTATTATTCCAACATATGAAAGAAGCACGTATTACAAAGCGTGAAGCAGCTATGTTACATGAAGCATTTGTTAGAATCTTACAAGATGTGCCAACGGAACGTAGAAAAGAAGCAGCAGAGCGTTTTTATCAAGCCATTATGAACATCATACATGAGGAGGTGTAGACTATGAAATGTGATTCTTGTGGTAAAGAAAATGCAAACATTCATATGACATCTATTGTGAATGGAGCAAAAGAGGAGCATCATTATTGCCAACAATGTGCGAATCAAAAAGAGCAGGGAGTTGGAACCATGTTTTCCTCTATGTTTGATGATAGCTTTTTCAATAATCAATTTTTTGCCAATGTTATGTATCCCCAAAGTGCATTGGGTAATAGCAAACAGATTACTTGCCCACAATGTGGCATGACTATATCGGCGTTTAATCATCAAGGTCGATTAGGTTGTGATAAATGCTACGAAGCGTTTCGACAGCACTTAGTTCCCTTAATTAAGCGCATTCAAGGATCTATTTCTTATGAAGGTCGCATTCCTCAACGAGGAGTGGCAGATTTGAAAGTAGAGCAAGCTATTAAGCAACTACGAAATGAGCTAATTCAGGCGGTGAAGGAAGAGCAATTTGAAAGAGCTGCACAAATTCGTGATGAAATTAAGTCGTTAGAACAGTCTAAAGAATCAAATTAAGGAGGGTCTATGTTAAACACTATTTTAGATGAGGCGTTGTCGCCTTGGATGAAAGAAACGGGCTTAGATCATCGCATTGTTTTATCTAGTCGCATTCGACTTGCAAGAAACTTTAAAGGTATACCTTTTACGAATCGAGGAGATATCAATGATTTAACTAAGGTGGATGGGTATATGCGGTCTATGATTGCCCCTTTACAAACAGCCTATGGTAAAAGCTTTTCAAAAATTAACTTGGCATCATTAAGCCCTATGGAACGAGATGTGCTAGTAGAAAAACACTTAATCTCTCCTAATTTGGCGACCCAGAGTCAAGAACGAAGTGTCATCATTTCTGAAGACTCTCGTATTGCCATTATGGTGAATGAAGAAGATCATTTGCGGATTCAGTCCATGGAATTAGGATTACAATTAGAAAAAGCCTATGAACGAGCGGTAGCTATTGATGATGCGATAGAAAGTAAATACGAGTATGCATTTTCAAAAGATTTTGGGTATCTAACAGCCTGCCCAACCAATGTGGGGACGGGAATGAGAGCATCTGTGATGGTCCATGTTCCAGCGTTATCAATGACAGGTAAGTTACAACGGATTATCCGAAGTATTATCCGCATGGGCTATTCTGTACGAGGTCTCTATGGTGAAGGATCTGAGGGATTAGGCCATGTATATCAAATCTCTAATCAGCAAACTATGGGAATCAGTGAACAGTCAACGATTGACCAACTTTCACAGATTGTACAAGGTGTTGTAAAAGAGGAAGAAAAAGCACGTTCTGAACTATGGACTACGGATAAAGAAGGTATAGAAGATAAGGTGTGGAGGTCCTATGGTATCTTGACCCATGCACGCCGTATTTCAGGAGAAGAAGCCTTGGCTTTATTGAGTGATGTGCAGTTAGGCATAGATATGAAATTAATAGATGTGACCATGAACTTTCATGAAATGCTAGTCATTACAAGACCGAATTTCCTGTCTAAATTAGTAGGGAAAGAGTCGATGGGATCGCAGGAACGTGATAGTCAAAGGGCACAAGTAATACGAGATACCTTATTACGAGGTTCAAAAGGAGGAAGAAAATGATAGAAAGATATACAGAAGGGGCAAAACGAGCTTTAGCAATTGCCCAAGAAAAAGCAGTTGAATATAAACATAATTATGTAGGAACAGAGCATTTGTTGTTAGGCCTTGTGGAAGAAGAAAAATCAGTGTCTGCACGTGCGTTGCTAGCCTTAGGAGTAGAAGGGAAGGCATTGGAACAAGAAGTGATTCGTGCAGTTGGTAAAGGTACGCATAGTGGAGGTCAATTACAAATGACACCGCGTACGAAACATGTATTGGATTTAGCGCAACAAGCCGCCAATGGTCGTGGACATAACTACATCGGTACAGAGCACATTTTATTAGGTCTATTGTACGATGGTGGTGGGGTAGCCATGCAATTATTGGCATCGAAAGGAATTCGTCCAGAAGATGTAATAGAAAAAGTAAATGCTATTGTAGGGGGAGAAGAACTAAGTTCTAATCCAACACCAGCTAGTGATTTAGGTGAAATTTCTGACTACGCTACAGATCTTAATGAAAGTGCAAAACAAGGCAAAATTGATCCTGTTATTGGTCGAGATACAGAAATTCAACGGGTGATTCAGATTTTAAGTCGTCGCACGAAAAATAATCCAGTCCTTATCGGTGAACCTGGGGTTGGTAAAACAGCTATTGCAGAGGGCTTAGCACAACGCATTGTCAGTGGTGATGTGCCAGATGTATTACGAAATAAGCGCATTATTTCAGTAAGTTTAAGCTCCATGTTAGCAGGAGCTAAATATCGCGGAGAATTTGAAGAACGCTTGAAAAAAGTGATGGATGTAGTACAAGCGCATAATGATATGATTGTGTTTATTGATGAAATTCATACTTTGATTGGAGCTGGTGCTACAGAAGGAGCCATGGATGCAGCAAATATTCTAAAACCGGCCTTAGCACGTGGAAATTTCCAAGTGATTGGCGCTACTACATTAGATGAATATAAAAAACATATTGAAAAGGATGCTGCCTTAGAACGCCGTTTCCAACCAGTACAAGTGGGAGAGCCGAGCGAAGAAGATGCATTATCTATTTTGAAGGGTTTACGTGATCGCTACGAAGCATTCCATAAGGTGCAAATTACAGATGAAGCCTTGGCAGCAGCTGTACATTTATCAAGTCGTTATATTGCAGATCGATTCTTGCCAGATAAAGCAATCGATGTCATGGATGAAGCAGCATCTAAAGTACGTATGGCTGTGTTTACGGCAACTCCAGATGTGAAAGCCTTAGAAGATGAGTTAGTGCAAGTACAAAAAGAAAAAGAGGCCGCTGTGACAGCCCAAGACTTTGAGCGAGCAGCTACACTTCGTGATAAAGAAAAAGAATTAGAATCTGACATTGCATCAAAACAAGAAGATAGCAAAAAAGACAGCGAATCCAAGCTAGTAGTGACAGAGTCTGAAATAGCCGCTGTTGTTTCTGAGTGGAGTGGAATTCCTGTATCACGAGTGGCAGAAGAAGAATCGGAACGCTTATTGCGCTTGGAAGAAGAATTGCATCAACGTGTCATCGGTCAAGACGAAGCTGTCGTAGCTGTATCGAAAGCGGTACGCCGTGCAAGAGCTGGATTAAAAGATCCAAAACGTCCAATTGGTTCCTTCCTATTCTTAGGCCCTACTGGGGTTGGTAAAACAGAATTAGCTAGATCCTTAGCATCCAATTTATTTGGTGATGAAAATGCTATGATTCGTATCGACATGTCAGAGTATATGGAAAAACACGCGGTGAGCCGTTTAGTGGGAGCGCCTCCGGGCTATGTAGGATATGATGAAGGAGGTCAATTAACTGAGGCTGTTCGTCGTCGCCCATATAGTGTGGTTCTCTTTGATGAAGTGGAAAAAGCGCATCCAGACTTCTTTAATATCTTATTACAAGTCTTGGATGATGGACGGTTGACAGATAATCAAGGTCGTACAGTCGATTTCAGAAATACAGTGATTATTATGACAAGTAACTTAGGAGCGAAGTATCTCAAAGAAGATACGGCAGCTATGGGATTCTTAGCGGCTAAAGGAGAAGAAGACAGTGGAAAAGATAAAGAGTCTATGAAAAAGGATGTACTCCAAGCTGTAAAATCTCATTTCCGTCCAGAGTTTTTAAATCGTATTGATGAAATGATTGTCTTCCATGCTCTAGAAACAGAACAATTGCAAAGTATTGTACGTATTTTATTGCAATCTGTGACAACACGATTACATGAACAAGGTATGGAACTAGAAGTATCTGATGAAGCTATGAATAAAATCGTAGCAGAAGGAACTGACTTTGCTATGGGGGCAAGACCTTTGAAACGAGCTATCCAACGGTTAGTAGAAGATCCAATTTCTGATGGTATCTTAGAAGGTAAAGCAGGAGAAGGTAAAACAATCCATGTAGTAGTAGAAAATGATGATATTGCGATTACTGTAAAGTAATATAAGAAACGAGCTATACTTAGTTGTTATGAAGGCAACTGGGTATAGCTCTTTTATAATGACTTATATTTATTTTACAGAACTCTGTTTTTCTTATACACTATAGGATAGGTATGTTCTTAATTTAAGTATGAGGTATAAATATGAAAGAGATTATATTAGTTACATCTTTTGGCTCTACTGTAGACAGCGCAAGAGAAAATCAAATTTTCCCAGTCGTAGATGCTATTCGCAAAGCAAACCCAAGTCATGAGGTTCGATTAGCTTTTACATCACGTATTGTCATTAAGCGTTTGAAAGATAGAAATATTGTATTCCAAAATGAAATTGAGGCTATGGAATCGATTGTGGCAGAAGGGTATGAACGCATCATTGTACAGCCTACACATTTAGTAGGTGGTGCAGAGTTCGATAAGCTTCGAAAAAACATTATGGCTTTCAAAGGCGAAGGTTCTGTCAAAGAAATTCTGTTTGGTCGTCCGCTGTTATATTTCATGGGCCAAGAGGAGGAAGTACCAGACGATTATCAAATCTTGATTGATCGCTTTATTAAGGCCTTACACATTCCTGAAACAGAGGATTTACTTCTAGTAGGTCATGGTGGATTTAATGTAGGGAATGCATCCTATGCAGTGCTACAATTGAAATTACAACATGAAGGTTTACGTAATACATCCATTGCTACATTGGAAAATTTCCCAACACCTGAAGATATTTTAGAACGATGGGAACGAGAAGGTCACGAACCTAAGAAAGTACATTTACATCCTCTATTATTAGTTTGTGGTGACCATGCATTGAATGATCTATTCGGAGTGGAAGAAGATAGCTTACTTTCTGAATTAACAAAAGAAGGTTATGAAGTGATATCCTATAAAAAAGGTCTTGGAGAATACAAAGAAATTCAAGATATTTATGTGGATCATTTGGCAGATGCTATGCAGGGGTTATATCAAAAAAGATTATAATGCTATGATTCATAACAATTTGATGGTTAAGGGATTTTCCAGTAGTGCATAGAGGAGTATTTCGTGTACATTCATGGATAATCATGATATACTAAACAAGTTATAGTAGATTGGAAGTAGTAAATCTTACTAGTTCAATGTTGATAGATAAAGAGGTGTCCTGATGAAAGGTAAATTATATGGTATTGGTGTAGGTCCTGGAGACTCTGAGTTGATGACTGTAAAAGCTGCTCGCATTGTTGGAGAAGCCGATGTCATTATTACACCAAAAACAGAAAAGAAAGATGGCTCTGTAGCCTTACATATTGCAGAACCATATATTCAAGAACATACAGAAATCGTACCTGTTGTATTCCCAATGGTATTGGATGATAATGAACAATCTAAAGGTTGGGAAGAAGCACGTAGAATCATTACTGGATTGCTAGAAGAAGGTAAAAAAGTTGTATTCTTAACATTGGGAGATCCAATGTTTTACAGTACATATATGTATGTATATCGCTTAGTAGAATCTGCTGGTTTTGATATTGAAACTATTCCAGGTGTTACTGCATTCTGTGCAATCGGATCTCATTTGGGGTACCCAATTGTAGAAAAAGAAGAAGTGTTAGCGATTATTCCAGCTACAGCACCAAAAGAAAAAATCGATGCTGTACTTGCTGTAGCTGATGATGCAGTTATTATGAAAGTGTATCGAAACTTCTCTGAAGTACAAGAAACACTTCGCAAACATGATATGGCAGAAGAGGCTGTGATGATTTCTCGTGTTGGATTACCAGAGGAAGAAGTCTATCGTAATGTAGATGCTTTGCCATCAGATATAAAATTAAACTATTTATCTACAATTTTGGCGAAACGTAAAGATCGCTAAGAGGTATTTTATGAACACTGTACAACGACCAAGAATTGTTATAGCAGGCACCAACTCTGGTGTTGGAAAAACAACTATTGTAGCAGGGCTATTGGCGGCTTTGACAGAGCAGGGCAAAGCAGTACAGGCATTTAAAGTAGGCCCGGATTATATTGATCCGGGCTTTCATAAAATTGCTAGCCAACGAGAATGTTACAACTTAGATACCTGGCTTGTGCCACCACATAAATTGATTCCTTTTTTTGCCGGACAAGCAGAAACAGCAGATATTTCCATTATAGAAGGCGTGATGGGTCTTTATGATGGGGGACGTGAAGGTGTTAGTTCCACTGCGCAAGTAGCCAAAGATTTAAATGCACCAGTGGTATTAGTGATCGATTGTAAGGCGATGGGAGAAAGCGCAGCAGCCATTGCTAAAGGCTTTCGGGATTATGACCCAGAGGTTCAATTTGGTGGGGTTATTTTAAACCGATTAGGCTCGGATAATCATGAATATATGATACGGACGGCGATGAAGAAATTAGATGTTCCTGTACTAGGTGCCATTCGTCGTGATGAACGCATGCAATCACCAGAACGTCATTTAGGATTGACACCAGTGACAGAAATTGATCCCACAGAGGCGATTGCTACCATTCGTGAAGCTGTAAAAGTCATGGTGAACTTAGAAGCCCTAGTGGAGTTAGCTCAAAATGCGGCGGACTTGTCTGTGGAAACTGTGGAGGTAGTAGAGGCTGTAGAAAAACGCGCACGTATTGGCATCGCTTTTGATGAAGCATTCTCTTTTTACTATCCAGCTAGCCTATCCGCTCTAGAAGCAGAAGGGGCGGAGTTACATTATTTTAGTCCTTTACAGGATACATCCTTGCCAGATGTAGATGGTATCTTTTTTGGTGGTGGTTTTCCAGAGATGTTTTTATCTCAACTGGGAAAAAATGAATCTATGAAAGATAGTATACGTAAGGCTAGTGAAAAAGGTATGCCAATCTATGCGGAATGTGGCGGTCTCATGTATATGACAGAAGCAGTGGCTGATTTTGAAGGGAATACCTATCCGATGGTGGGAATTGTACCAGCTACCTGTGAAATGCAACAAAGCTTACAACGGGTAGGATATGTAAGTGCCACTATGCTAGAGCCAAGTATTTTAGGGTCGGTAAAAGATACTTTACGTGGACATGAGTTTCATTTTTCTACCATGACACCGACCCAATGTCCATTTCCATGGGCCTTTGAATTAGTAGGTGGACGTAAACCAAAAGCCTATCAAGGTGGATATGCACATAAGAATATTTTAGCCTCTTATTTGCATATTAATTTTTCAGGTAGTGAAGAGGCGGCAAAAGCCTTTGTAGACTCCTGTGAAGCATATAGTCAACGGAAACAGTAGTAAGAGTATAGATTGATGTTAAATTCATAATTCCACTTTGCGTTTTAGGTATACTACAAAGGGTGGAAAAAGATTGACATTTTTTCTGTCTATGTGTATACTAATATCGTTGACGAGCCGGAGTGGCGGAATGGCAGACGCACTTGACTCAAAATCAAGCGGGTAACACCGTGTGGGTTCAAGTCCCACCTCCGGCACCAACGATTAGCAGGTACTGTGTAAACAGTATCTGCTTTTTTATTTTATGCTGAAATATGGTAATTAATCTTACAAAGGGTCTATTGTTAGTAATAGGGTCTATAGGAATATAGATAACATAATATAGGGAGAAACATCATCAAGATAGTTTGAAATAAGATTTATTATGATTATTTTATATAGCTTTCATGATGAAAAATAATTGACGTTTCGTAGAAATTTATATATGATAATCACAAATTAGGATGATAATAATTTGCAAAAAGTTATATAAAAATAGAAGAGACTAGGAGGTCCTAGTTAAAAATGATGCATATACACTATAAGAAAGGAGGAACCCTATGTCGGGAGAGCGTAAAAGACTATGTATAAGAACGTATGAAATTAATAGGAAATCGAATGAGGGAAAAAGCTATGGATGGATACGAGTATACATTGGATAAAACGGGTTTTTATAAAATTCTTTTTAGTACGTCTTTGACAGTAGCCAAGGAACAATTGCATACGGCATTAACACCAAAGAAGCTGGAAGGGGCCGTGGAATATATGTGTATGCTTTGTACTTGTATGAATTTGGCTGTTGATCAAAACCAACTAGAATGTGCCAAGTTTAATGATGGAATTGTAGAAGAGTATGTAAGCTTAGTAGATGTCATCATTAGTAATGAAGGATGCATTAACTATGTAAAAGCAGCTAAGATTGACGAATTATTTATAAAGTCTGCTGAGTTGGTAAGGTCATTGTTGCAAGGCGGAGCATTAACTGAACAGTTAGGTGAACTACAAAGAACCTATCATTATTGGAGTATGAAGCAACGTATGTATAGTTCACGAAAAAGTTTGCTTCATTAGTGTGTAAGAATGGGTGGACATGAAGCATATGTTGAGTAATGTATAGCTTGTAATGATGTAAATACAAAGGCCTATAATAAAATAGTTCCAACAAAAAGAGAGGAAAGTTGATCCTGGAGAGTCTGCTTTCCTCTTTTTTACATTAGTCTATTCAAAAGTTTACTCTATGGTGTATGGGGAAGAGAGGGAGTGTAGTGAGATGTATTTTATAGGTCTAACTATGAAGTGTAGTAAAGAGGACTCTTTCATCCAAAGGTACAAAAAGCTTGCACCAACCCCAATAGTCTTGTAAAATAGAGGTATAACAACTTATATAGTACAAGAATTATTAGGAGGAATTGATTATGGCAGTGAAGATTGGTATTAATGGCTTTGGTCGTATTGGTAAATGCGTCATGCGCGCGGCTCTTAACAACCCAGATGTGGAAGTAGTAGCCATTAATGATACTGGTGATATTGAAGGTTCCGCTTTACTGTTTAAACATGACTCAATTCATGGCAACTTAAGCTGTGACGTGTCTGTAGAAGGCGAATATTTAGTAGTAGACGGCAAAAAAACACGTGTATTCTGTGACCGTGATCCAGCAAAATTAGACTGGTCCTCCGAAGGGGTGGAAGTGGTTATCGAATGTACAGGGGTGTTCCGTTCTCGTGAAAAAGCAGCGGCTCATTTAGGAGGCACTGTTAAAAAAGTAATCATTTCCGCACCAGGTAAAGATGAAGATAAAACAATCGTTATGGGTGTCAATGAAAGTGAATATGATCCAGCTACGCATCATGTAGTATCTAATGCAAGTTGTACTACAAACTGTTTAGCTCCATTTGCAAAAGTATTGCATCAAGAATTTGGTATCAAACGTGGTATGATGACAACAGTGCACTCTTACACAAATGACCAACGTGTATTGGATGCACCACATAAAGACTTACGTCGTGCTCGTGCAGCAGCGATGTCCATTATTCCTACTACAACGGGTGCAGCAAAAGCAGTGGCATTAGTATTACCTGAATTAAAAGGTAAATTAAATGGCTTTGCTCTTCGTGTGCCTACTCCAAATGTGTCTGTAACAGACTTAGTAGTAGAACTTGAAAAAGAAGCAACTAAAGAAAGCATCAATGCGGCATTCCGCAAAGCAGCTGAAGGTGAGTTAAAAGGTATTCTTGGCGTATCTGATTTGCCATTAGTATCCAAAGACTTCAATGGTGATGCTCGTAGTTCTATCGTAGATGCAGACTTGACAATGGTGATGGAAGGCAATATGGCAAAAGTAGTAGCTTGGTATGACAATGAGTGGGGCTATTCCTCTCGTATTGTTGACCTAGCTGTGTACATGAGCAAACGAGGCTTATAATCTGCCGGGGACTACGAGGGTAGTCCCTTTTTGGCATGTTTATTGTATATACATAGGAGATAGTATGAAACTTTCACTAGCAAATATGAATGTAGCGAACAAAACAGTATTTGTTCGAGTTGATTTTAATGTACCTCTGAAAGACGGCGTTATCACGGATGATACACGGATTCGTGCTACATTACCTACATTGCGTCATTTGATTGACCAAGGTGCGAAGGTAGTGATTGCCTCTCATTTAGGTCGCCCTAAAGGGGAGCGTAAACCAGAGTTTACTTTAGCTCCTTGTGCCAAACGATTGAGTGAATTATTAGAACAACCAGTTCGTTTTGTAGAAGATTGCATCGGCAATATCCCTGCACAAGCCGTGTCTGAAATGAAATCTGGGGACGTAGTGGTATTAGAAAATCTTCGGTTCTACAAAGAAGAAGAAAAAAATGATCCTACTTTTGCTAAAGCCTTAGCGGATTTAGCGGAAGTAGGCGTGAATGATGCCTTCGGTGTATCTCACCGGGCTCATGCCTCTGTGGAAGGGATTACGAAATACTTACCAATGGGAGCTGGTTTCTTGTTAGAAAAAGAAATTCGCTATGTAGGCGGTGCTGTAGAGCATCCTGAACACCCATTTGCAGCCATCATCGGTGGCGCTAAAGTAAGCGACAAAATTGAAGTCATTTCTAACTTATTACCAAAAGTAGACGTGTTGATCATCGGCGGGGGTATGGCAAATACTTTCATAGCAGCCCAAGGTCATAATGTGGGTACTTCCTTAGTGGAAGCTGACAAATTTGAACTAGCTCGTGAATTAATCGCTCGTGCGAAAGAAACCAACACTAACTTATTATTACCAGTAGATTTCGTTGTAGCCGATGCTTTCAGTGAAACTGCAAATCATAAAGTAGTAGATGCAACGGCTATTGAAGCGGGCTGGATGGCCTTAGACATTGGTCCGAAGAGTTGTGAGCTATTTGCAGAGGCTTTGGCACCGATGAAAATGATCGTTTGGAATGGTCCTATGGGCGTATTTGAAATGGAAGTGTTCGCAGCTGGTACCAATGCGGTAGCGAAAGCGGTGGCAGAGGCGAATGCAACCACAATTGTAGGCGGTGGCGATTCTGTAGCAGCTATTGAAAAAAGTGGATTAAGTCACAAAATTTCTCATATTTCCACTGGTGGCGGCGCCTCCTTAGAGTACTTAGAAGGCAAAGTGTTACCAGGTATTGCAGCCTTACAAGAGGCATAGGAGGTTATCATGCGACAACCGATCATTGCAGGGAACTGGAAAATGCATATGACGAATACGGAAGCTACTGTATTCGTAGAACAATTGAAAGCATTAGTGGCGGATGCTAGCTGTGAAGTGGTGGTATGTCCTCCGTTTACAGCTATCAGCACTGTAGCTGATTTAGCGGAAGATACCAAGGTTCGTGTAGGGGCACAAAACGTGTTCCACGAAGAATCCGGTGCCTATACAGGGGAAGTATCTCCTTCGATGTTGACGGACTTAGGCGTGTCCTACGTAATTGTGGGGCACTCTGAACGACGCTCTATTTTTAAAGAAGCAGATCGTTGTGTGAATAAGCGTGTGCGCATTGTCTTACAACATGGCATGAGCCCTATCCTTTGCGTAGGTGAAAGTTTAAATCAACGTGAAAGTGGGGAAACGGTGGCGTTCATTCATTCCCAATTAGAAATGGGATTGCATGGAGTGCCTGCAGAAGAAATGACAGAAGTGGTGATTGCTTACGAACCGATTTGGGCCATTGGCACAGGTCGTACAGCTACAGCTGAACAAGCGGGCGAAGTATGCCAAAGCATTCGTGAGAAAATCGCCGCTATGTACACACCTGACATTGCAGAACAAGTGCGCATTCTATACGGTGGCAGTGTAAAACCGGAGAATGCGAAAGATATTTTAGCCCAAGCCCACGTGGATGGTGCTTTGGTGGGCGGTGCTTCCTTGGAAGCAGAGACTTTTACGGGAATTATTAATGCCTGTTAACATAGTTTTGAGGTAGCGTATGGCAAAATTAAAAGGACCAGTGATGCTAACAATCCTTGATGGATTCGGTATTGGAGACGGTCAAGATCCAACCAATGCGGTGGTACAAGCGAACCCCCGAACATTTTTAGAATTATGGGATAGGTGCCCTCACACTCTATTGGATGCATCTGGTATGGCCGTAGGCTTGCCAGATGGACAGATGGGAAACTCTGAAGTGGGCCATTTGAATATTGGTGCCGGACGTATTGTGTATCAAGAATTGACACGCATCACGAAAGAGGCAGAGGAAGGAACCTTATTTACTCGTCCTACCTTGGTGAAAGCCTATGAAGAAGGGGCTAAACAAGCCTTGCATCTAGTAGGTTTGTTATCGGATGGCGGTGTCCACTCGCATATTGATCACTTGAAGGCAATACTTCGTGGCGCTAAAGAGGCTGGTGTAAGAAAAGTCTATATCCACGCCTTCTTGGATGGTCGTGATGTACCACCACAAAGTGCGTTGGCCTATATTGACGATATCGCTCACTACTGCGACGAGTTGGGTCTAGGATCGATTGCGACAATAGGTGGTCGTTATTATGGTATGGACCGTGATCAACGATGGGAACGAGTGCAACTGGCGTATAATGCCATAGTATGTGGTAGTGGTACAGAAGTAGGTTGTGCTCATGAAGCGGTAGAACACAGTTATGCTGATGAAACGACAGATGAATTTGTTATTCCATCTGTGGTGGAAGGGTATACAGGTATGCAGGATGGAGATGCGATCTTATTCTTTAACTTCCGTCCTGATCGGGCTCGTCAATTAGTGCGTGCTGTGGTAGATCCGGATTTCACTGGATTTGAACGAAAGCATGTATTGCAAGGTTCCTATGTGGCGAGTATGACTCGGTACGAAGCAGACTTACCAGTGCCTGTGGTGTATGATAAAGAACTGCTAACAGATACCTTAGGAGAAGTGTTAGCTAAGGGTGGCTATCGTCAACTGCGCATTGCGGAAACAGAGAAATATGCTCATGTGACGTATTTCTTCAATGGTGGTAAGGAAGATGTATTCCCTGGGGAAGATCGAATCTTGGTACCATCTCCGAAGGTGGCTACCTATGATTTGCAGCCAGAGATGAGTGCTCCAGAGGTAACAGAAAAGGTTGTATCCGCCATTCGCAGTGGCGAGTATGATATGATTATTTTGAACTATGCGAACCCAGATATGGTAGGCCATACGGGTGATTTTGAAGCAGCAAAACGAGCTATTTTAGCCGTAGATGCGGGGCTTTCAGAGATTGTGAAAGCCATTCAAGATAGGAATGGTCAATTATTAATTACAGCGGACCATGGAAATTCTGAAGTTATGGTGGATCATACTACAGAAATTCCGCACACGGCGCATACGACGAATCCGGTACCAATCATTTTAGTGGGAGCCCCAGAGGGTGTCACCTTGCGACCAGGTCGACTATGTGATTTAGCACCAACTATGTTGGCTTTAGGTGGTATTGAGCAGCCTGAAGCGATGAGTGGTGAAAGTTTGTTAGTACAATAAGGAGAAGTAACAATGGCAGTAATTACTGATGTATACGCAAGAGAGATTATGGATTCCCGTGGCAATCCAACAGTAGAAGTAGAAGTATATTTAGAGGACGGTACGATTGGTCGTGCAGCGGTTCCATCTGGAGCGTCCACTGGTCAATTTGAAGCGGTGGAATTGCGCGATAGCGAGTCTCCTCGTTACTTAGGTAAAGGCGTATTACAAGCGGTAGCAAACGTAAATGACATCATTGGACCTGCTATTTTAGGGTTTGATGCATCTGAGCAAGTGGCTATCGATGGGGTGATGATCGAGTTAGATGGTACGCCCAATAAAGCAAAATTAGGTGCCAATGCAATTTTAGGTGTATCCATGGCGGTAGCTCGCGCTGCAGCTGAGTCCTATGATTTACCATTGTTCCAATACCTTGGTGGCACGAACGCAAAAGAATTGCCAGTGCCAATGATGAATATTTTAAATGGTGGGGCTCATGCAGATAATAACGTGGATATCCAAGAGTTCATGATTATGCCAATTGGTGCATCTAGCTTTATGGAAGCATTGCGTTATTGTGCAGAAGTATACCATACATTGAAAGGTGTATTGAAAGCAAAAGGCTTGGCCACAGGTGTAGGTGATGAAGGGGGCTTTGCTCCGAACTTAGGTTCCAATGAAGAAGCATTACAAGTGATTACAGAAGCTATCGAAAAAGCAGGTCTTGTAGTGGGTAAAGATATTGTATTTGCTATTGATGCAGCATCTTCTGAGTTCTATAAAGATGGTAAATACCACTTAGCTGGCGAAGGCAAAGTGAAAACTGCTGCTGAAATGGTAGAATACTACGCAGAACTTTGTGAAAAATATCCAATTTACTCCATCGAAGATGGCTTAGCAGAAGAAGATTGGGAAGGCTGGAAATTATTGACAGATCGCCTAGGTAAAACAGTTCAATTAGTAGGTGACGATTTATTCGTAACGAATACAGAACGCTTGTCCCGTGGTATCAAAGAAGATACAGCGAATGCAATCTTGATCAAAGTGAACCAAATCGGTACGTTGACAGAAACATTTGATGCTATTGAAATGGCAAAACGTGCAGGCTATACAGCTGTAATTTCTCACCGTTCTGGTGAAACAGAAGATTCCACAATTGCTGATATCGCTGTAGCAGTAAACGCTGGACAAATCAAAACTGGTGCCCCAGCTCGTTCCGAACGCGTAGCGAAATACAATCAATTACTTCGCATTGAAGACATGTTGGCAGAAACAGCACAATACCGTGGTAGCGATGTGTTCTATAACATCAAACGATAAGAATATGTGAAAATGAAAAAGGACCCTGCGGGGTCCTTTTTGTTGTGGGTATTTATTGAACTTTAGGGTTAACTTAATTTAATTGCTTTACATATAATAGTAGCATATAATAGCAGTATATAATATGGTGTATAGGGGGATGAATGCTATGAAAATAATATCGATTGTAAATCCGAAAGGCGGCGGCGGAAAATCAGTAGTGGCGTTTAACATAGGAGCTATTTTAACGAATGAATATAATAAGAAAGTGTTATTTGTTGACGTTGACCCTCAGTCAACTTTAACGAACTTTGTTGCGCCGAATGGTGTTGAAGGGCCGTATATGTTTGATTTAATGAGTAGAGATAAGATCCGTGTCAAGGAAACGATTGTAAGGACTGATGATGGATATAGTATTATTCCAAGTGATATTCGTTTATCCTATATTAAAAATATAAATAGTAGATCTCTAAAAAAATTATTACAAGGTGTTACAGGATACGATTATTGTATAATAGATAGTCCACCAGCACTTAGTATATTAACTATAAATGCAATTGCCGCTGCCGATTGCATTCTTTCTGTCGTAAAGCCAGATCTTGTGTCAGCTCGAGGGGTAGTGTTACTTGAAAGTATTATAAAAACAAAACTCCCACGTAAAGCTATTTCAGGAGTGCTAATTAATCAATATGACCAGCGTAAAATTTCAAATTTAACGATTGAAACACTTCGTAAAAGCTATCCTGTATTAAATAGTATTATTAAAGATAGAGCTGTAATTGCTGAATCAGCTTCGATGTCCAAAGATATAATTGAATATGATGGATATAATGAAGCTTTTCGTGATTTTTATAATGTAGTTAGGGAGCTACAGGATTTGGGAGTGCTATAGTATGTCAAAGTTAAAACTAAATGATTTGTTGGAACGTTTAGATAGCATCAAGCGAGTAATTGCGAGTGCACCAAAGGTACGAAAAGAACCGGAGCCAATCATTCAAATAAAATATACTGGATTAAAAAAAACTTTAGCTGTACCGGTTAAAGAGTCTGATTGGTTTAGGCTTGATGACTTAGCGTACACTTTGGACTTGGATCATAATTCTACATTCATAGAATTGATTGAGTATACTATGAATTTTAGAAGTTTTGACCGCTTGGAACGCGAACTAGAAGCGTTAAGTAATTCATCAGAAAAAGATGAAAGAGAGATGGTGAAGAGATATTATGTTCCAGTTGATATTGTTATGGGTTTTGATAGCCTGAAGGGTGGTGGTAAATGGAGTATTTTTGATAAGATGGAAGCTTATATAAGATTATATATCATTGATAAAGGAATTAAGCTTGAGAAAGCACCTGCAAAGTAAAATCAGAAAATTAGTATAAAATAGTTGTATGAATAAAAAAGAGAAGATTATCCCCTTCTTATAATGAATAGAGTTTGTAGTTTATAGTTTGTCATAGGCCTATATGATTATTTATAGCTGACCTAATAAACTAGCAAAAAACTCCTCTGCAGATTGCGCTTTTCCATTTTCTGCTTCTTGTAGCCCTTGTAAGAGAATTTTTTCTAGCTCATCTGGTGTGAAGTCAGTTGTAGAAAGTGGAGAACGTGTGAGTTGTAGTTGTTCATAGAAGTTGATATCTTTCATAGGTAATTGCTCCTTTGGGTATGTAAAATACATGGAATATAAATTGACTAGATACTAGTTTGTGATATAATATAGTTAAGAAAAGGAGAGCCATCAACGTGTGTTCGGCGTTAGGCTCATCTGAGGAATAAAAAAAGATGATACCTAACGTGTTGAGGAGTGGTAGTCCTCATGCGTTAGGTATTTTCATTGTCTACTTACATAGATCAATGATAGCGATTACTAAGGAAACGATTGAAATAATTGTTTGGATTTTTTCAAAAGTACTCATAGCATCACCTCCCTTACTGGTAAGGAAGATGAACCTAACTACACATTAATGGTTCTCCTATTTATATTATAGCACTCGCTTTGTTTTATACAAAGCGTTTATTTTTTGCGTAAAATCCGTGAAAGACGATATATATAATCTGTGATATAATAAAAAAGATTAATGCTGAATGCATTCTATAGAATTTTAAGTAAAGGTAAAAGGATTAGGAAAGGAGGAGTAGGGTGTACAACAATTTTGAAGTGATTGGGGCATTTGCATTGTATTTAGGCCTCATGATGTACATCGGGGTATATTATTACCGCAAGTCTAATAGCTTAGACGACTATATTTTAGGAGGTCGCCAGCTAGGCCCCTGGATCACGTCCATGAGTGCGGAAGCATCAGACATGAGTGGATGGATGTTGATGGGTTTACCTGGATTTGCCTACTCAACAGGGATATCGGCATTATGGATTGCCATCGGTTTAGCTTTGGGAACGTGGCTGAACTGGGTATTCGTATCGAAACGATTGCGCAATTATACAGAGGTAGCGAATAATAGTTTGACTATACCGGATTATTTGAAAAACCGTTTTCATGATACATCAAGAATTGTGCCAGTGGTGTCTGCTATCTTCATCGTTATTTTCTTTTTAATTTACACGTCCTCCGGATTTGTAGCAGGTGGTAAATTATTTAATACTATCTTTGGACTAGATTACATGACATCCCTCTTTATTACAGCAGGGGTAGTTATTTTCTACACGTTCCTAGGTGGTTTCTTAGCTGTAAGTTGGACAGACTGTATCCAAGGTATGATGATGTTCTTCGCCATCTTATTGGTACCGGTGACGGCAGCCATGTATTTAGGTGGTCCTGTAGAAACATCTCAATTAATTGCTACGGAGTTCCCAGCAGGCTTGTCCATTTGGGGTCCGGAACAAGATACATTCACCTTGGTGGTAGGTATCATTTCTAGTCTAGGATGGGGGCTTGGTTACTTTGGTCAACCTCATATCTTAGTGCGTTTCATGGCAATTTCCGATGCGAAAGAATTGAAAAAAGCTACGAATATTGCCATGATTTGGGTAGTTATTTCCTTGCTGGCTGCAGTGGCAGTAGGTCTTGTTGGTAAAGTATATTTAACAACACCGCTAGTAGATGCTGATGCAGAAACAGTATTCCTTGTGATGAGCGAGCATTTATTTAACCCATTTGTGGCAGGTTTGATTTGGTCCGCTGTATTGGCAGCCATCATGAGTACAGCCTCTGCACAATTATTGGTGACCGCATCTTCTGTGTCTCAAGATTTGTACCGCAATGTGTTTGCTCGTGATGCAGGGGACCGTGAACTAGTAATGGTGAGCCGTGCTACGGTATTGATTGTATCTGCAATTGCCATCGTGATGGCGGTGAATCCACAAAGCTATATCTTAACGATGGTGGCCTATGCATGGGCAGGATTTGGCGCTGCATTTGGTCCAGCTATCTTAATCTCGTTGACTTGGAAACGTATGACTCTGAAAGGTTGTATCGCTGGTATCTTAGTAGGGGGTATTACCGTTCTTGTGTGGAAACAATTCGGTTGGTTCGGCTTGTATGAAATCGTACCGGGTTTCATCTTATCCGCCATTGCTATCTTCGTAGTGAGCTTGTTGGATCATGAGCCAAGCAAAGAAATCCAAGCGGAGTTCGATGCATCAGAACAAATGCATATTTTATAATTACATACACATAATAAACGAAATGTTGGGCTACTCCTTCGGGAGTAGTGCCAACATTTTTTTGTAGAAGATACTTATAGATGAGGTGCTTATAAAGCACACATTTAGTAATCATGGGGGTCTGTATGAATTAGCATATTTATTTACCAATATGTATGGATACAACTATAAGTCCTAGTAGGTCTTGTTAGGAAGTTATAACGTGCGGTAAGGAAGGTACTGCCTTAAGAGGAACGTGTAACAAGATAGGTATGTCTACTAGTTCATGATGAAGGAAATAGTTGTACTAGGTGAATAGTATAAAAACTGTAAGGTGCATATAACGATATAGGCAATGGCTATGGAAAAGAAAGGAGAGTTCTTGGTGGAATAGTTTATAGCTATCTATAAAAATGGTATAATAAATAGATACAATTAGATGGATGAGTGTGTTAGAAAGGAGGAAAGATATATGGATGCTAGAGCCCTACGAGCATTGCAACATTTTTATGGATATTCCAGTTTTCGCCCCGCTCAAGAGGTACCTGTTACAGCTTTGTTAGAGAACCAAGATGTGCTAGGAATTATGCCTACTGGGGCAGGTAAATCGATTTGCTTTCAGGTTCCTGCTATGCTAAAGGCGGGCATTACCATTGTATTTTCTCCGTTGATTTCCTTGATGCAAGATCAAGTGGATACCTTGAAAGAGCAAGGTATGCCAGCGGCGTATATGAATAGCACCCTCAGTCGAGAAGAACAGAATAAAATTTTGTACTATTTACGGGAAGGGCGCATTAAACTATTATACTTGGCACCAGAAAAATTAGAGTCCGAAGGGTTTTGTGAGTTTTTAAGAGGACTGCCAATTAGCCAAGTGATTATTGATGAAGCCCATTGTGTGTCACAATGGGGACATGATTTTAGGCCTTCTTTCACGGCCATAGGACCTTTTATTAAGAGCTTGCCCCATAGACCTGTGGTAGGGGCTTTCACAGCCAGTGCTACGGAAGAAGTAGAACGTGATATAAAACAACTCTTAGGATTGGAGAATGCCCGTGTGCATATTACGGGATTTGATCGTCCTAACTTGGCCTTTTCTGTGATCCACGAAAGTAAGCGTATGGAATATGTACGAGATTATGTGCTACACAACCCAAATGATGTGGGGATTGTCTATTGTGCCACTAGGGCGAATGTGGAAAAGGTATATCGTGAGCTTTTACGGTACGGCGTGAAAGTAGGTTACTACCATGGTGGTTTATCTGATGAAGAGCGTAAGTACCAACAGAATCGTTACGCCTTTGATGAAGTACAAGTTATGGTAGCTACCAATGCATTTGGAATGGGCATCGATAAAAGTAATGTGCGCTATGTAATCCATTACCAAATGCCACGAAATATGGAAAGTTATTACCAAGAGGCAGGCCGTGCTGGACGAGATGGAGCACCGGCAGATTGTATTTTGCTATATAATGGGCAAGATGTGGCAGTACATCAATATATTCTAAGTCAAAGTGACTTGCCACCAGAACGACAACGGATTGAGCGGAATATGCTACAAGCTATAATCGATTATTGTCATACACCTATGTGTCTACGTAAATTTATGCTGTCTTATTTTGGTGAACAAGTACCTTGGGATCAATGTCATCATTGCAGTACTTGTGATGAACCACGTGTGGCGGTGGATGTAACAGCCGAGGCGAGCGCAGTATTGCATACGATTTGGAACACAGAAGAACGATATGGTGTGACCATGATTGCGGATATCCTATGTGGGAATCGGACGGAGCGTATTGAGAAGTTTCGCTTACACCGATTGTCCGTATTTGGCAAATTAAATCATTGGGCAGATAAAGATGTAAAAGGCTTTATTAAGCGCTTAATGGCGATGGGGTATGTGACGTCTTCGGGAGGGCAATATCCTATTTTATCCGTTACGGAACAAGGTCATGAAGTGTTAGCGGGACGGGTCACTGTGAAAGATGTGCCTATAGATGTAGGGGAACATCGTCCTATGCAGGGCCGTTCTAAATCAAATGCTTCAGGGCTTGCAAAAGCCACTAAGAATAACTCCTTATTTGAGGCTTTGCGTGTGCATCGTTTGGAACTTTCAAAAATAGAAGGGGTAAAACCGTTCATGATTTTTTCAGATGCTACTTTATTGGACATGGTAGCAAAAGAACCATTGACCTTAGGAGATATGGCGAATGTGAAAGGCGTAGGAGATATGAAGCTACGCAAATATGGTAATGAATTTTTGAAGGTTATTGCCGATTTTAAGGGCAACATATAGCGATAGAGGGACAACTTGATGTTTATCTAAATGTAGATATACAAATACATTTAGACACAGATACTAATACAAATACAGATATACATACAGATATACATATATATACATACTATATGCTGATATAGTTTAGCATAGTTTCGTATACAAGGAGGCATAGATGAGTTTAGCAGATACGCAATATTTACAGATTATAGAGAATATATTAGATCATGGGTATTATGCCAACAATCGTACAGGCATTGCGACCTATAAATTACCACATCAAGTGATGCAATTCAATTTAGCAGAAGAATTTCCTATTTTAACCACGAAATTTGTAGCTTTCAAAACGGCCATTAAAGAGTTGCTTTGGATTTGGCAATTGCAATCTAATGATGTGCGCCAGTTGCAGGCTATGAATGTAAAAGTTTGGGATGAATGGATGCGTGAAGATGGTACGATTGGTAAGGCCTATGGATACCAAATTGCCAAATATAAACAGGTAGATAATTTATTGGATATGCTACAAAAGGACCCTCAAAGCCGTCGTATGATTGTGACCTTGTGGAATATTGAGGACTTGCCAGATATGGCGTTGCAACCATGCGCTTATGAAACGTTATGGGATGTTACCGATGGTCGTTTAAATTGTATGCTTATCCAACGCAGTGGGGATATGGGTTTAGGAGTGCCTTTTAACACCGCTCAATATGCTGCATTGGTGCATATGATTGCTCAAGTATCTGGATTGCAGGCGGGACAATTCACGCATGTCATCAATAATGCTCATATTTATGAGAATCATGTAGAAGCTTTACGTATTCAATTAGAACGTAAGTATGAAGCCTTAGAGGCTCCGGTGTTACGATTAAACCCAGAGATCAAAAATTTCTATGATTTTACACCGGAAGATATAACTCTAGAAGGCTATGAGCATTTAGGGAAACTATCTATGACAGTAGCTGTATAAGGAGTTATCTATGTTAGCAATGATTGTAGCAGTGGCTGAGAATGGCGTTATAGGCAAGGATAATCACCTGATTTGGCGCATTCCAGAAGATTTAGCGTATTTTAAACAGCGCACAACTGGGCATGTTATCATAATGGGACGAAAGACATTGGAGTCTTTGCCGTTTTTGTTGCCTAATCGTGAACATTGGGTCATTACATCGCAATTGGATTACATACCACCCTATGAAGGAGTGAAAGTATTCCATAATCCAGAGGAAGCGGCACAAACGGCGCAGGACCTAGAGTTAGCGTATTGCATTGGTGGTGCGCAGGTGTATGCTAGTATGGCGCCTTATGCAGATCGTTTGTATGTGACGGAGTTACACCGATCTTTCACAGGAGATGTTGTTTTTACAGAGCATACCAAGCCAGAATGGATGGAGATAGAGCGTATACCCGGCGCTGGGCAAGAGGACTTGTCCTATGATTTTGTAACCTATGAAAGGCGGAAATAGAATGGAAATACATGTAGTGATAGCCCAAGAGTTAGGGGTAAAGCCATATCAAGTAGAAGCAGCCATTACTTTATTAGATGAGGGCAATACAGTACCATTTATTGCACGGTATCGAAAAGAAGTGACTGGTGAGTTAAAAGATGAACAATTGCGTGACATCGAAGAGCGAACAAAATATTTACGCAATTTATTACAACGTAAAGAAGAAGTAAGAAAATCTATCGAAGAACAGGGCAAGTTGACGGAAGAATTGTCCCTAGCCATTACGAAGGCTATGAAATTGCAGGAGCTAGAGGACTTGTATTTGCCGTTCCGTCCGAAAAAACGAACTCGTGCGTCCATGGCCAGAGACCGTGGTTTGGAACCGTTGGCACAGGCATTGTTCACAACGGCTACAGAAGAAGAGTTACGCCAAATGGGAGCAGAGTACCTTAATGAAGAAGTGCCTGCTGTGGAAGATGCCTTACAAGGGGCGATGGATATTGTAGCAGAAGAAGCGAGTGAACGAGCAGATATTCGCCAATATTTGCGTAAAGCTATGTGGGAAACTGGTCATATGAAAACGGAGCTAGTAGGCGAAGAAGAAGTAAACCAAGGATTCTTACAGTACAATGAAGAATACAAAGAACCCATTCGCCAAGTCCCATCCCATCGTGTATTAGCGATGAACCGTGGGGAAAGTTTGGGCGCTTTAAAAGTTAGCTTTGTGGTACCGGATGAAACGTTTATCCAATATATGGTAGACACTGTACAAGGTACTGCAAGGGTAGAGCATTCGTATATTGCTGAGGCTATTGCTGATGGATATAAACGACTATTGTATCCATCGTTAGAGCGTGAAACACGAAATGCAATGACAGAGCATGCAGAAGAGCAGGCCATCAAAGTATTTGGTACGAACTTGCGCAATTTGTTGCTCCAAGCACCTTTATCTGGACATGTTATTATGGGCTTAGACCCAGGATATCGTACAGGTTGTAAAATGGCCATCATCGATAGGGAAGGTAATGTCTTAGATTATGGGGCTTACTATCTTACGATGAGTGATAAACAAGCAGAGCGTGCCAAACAAGAATTGGCTAAGAAAATTCGCCAATATGGTGTTACTTTGATTTCTATCGGCAATGGTACTGCTTCTTATGAAACAGAGCAATTTACATCTGCTATGATTGCTGAAGAAGGCTTAGATTGTCATTATATTATCACTAATGAAGCAGGTGCCTCCGTATACTCCGCTTCTAAGTTGGCCATTGAAGAATTGCCAGATTTAGATGTATCCATCCGTGGTGCTGTGTCGATTGCGCGCCGTGTACAAGACCCATTGGCGGAATCTGTGAAGATTGATCCAAAATCAATTGGTGTCGGTCAATACCAACATGATGTGAATCAAAAACAATTGGGCGCCACTTTAGATCAAGTGGTAGAAACTGTGGTAAACCATGTAGGGGTAGAGCTCAATACAGCATCTCCAGCGATTTTAAAGCATGTGTCAGGTATTTCTAGTGCAGTGGCGAATAATATCATTGCCTACCGTAAGGAACATGGTGCTTTTACTAGTCGTAAACAATTATTAAAAGTAGCTCGTTTAGGTCCTGTGGCCTTTACACAATGTGCTGGTTTCTTGCGCATCGGTAAAGGGGAGAACCCTTTAGATGCGACGCCAGTTCATCCAGAGTCCTATGAGATTGCTCGAGGGGTGCTCACACAATTGGGCATGTCTCTAGAAGATTTACGTAATAAAGAGACGTTGGAAACGGCCAAGGCAAAACTGCAAGCTGTGGATGTGGAAGAGTTGGCGAAACAGCTAGAAGCAGGTGTACCTACAGTGCGAGATATTGTAGAAGCCTTACAAAAACCAGGTCGTGACCCACGGGAAGATTTGCCAGCGCCGATGACACGAAAACAAATAGCTAGCTTGGAGGATATGCAAGTAGGCACTGTGGTAAAAGGAACGGTCCATAATGTGGTGGACTTTGGTGCCTTTGTGGATATTGGTGTAAAAATCAATGGCTTGTTACATAAAAGCGAGTTTTGCGCTTACCATGAACATCCATCCGATGTATTGGCAGTTGGAGATGTTATCGAAGTAGAGATTATCTCGGTCGATGCAAAACGGAATCGTATTGGTTTATCCATGAAACGAGAAAAACCAAAACATCCAAACCGCCAAGGTCATAGACGCAATGGTGATGAAAATCCTCGTCGAGATACACAACATAAGAATAATCAACAACAAAAAGGAGAAAGACAACAGGGTCGAAGCTCTAATAACATTAAGGATGTAAAAAGGGGCTCAGGTAATCCTATGCGAGATAGAAACAATCGAGGAAAAGGGCAAGAAAAAGAACAGGACTTAGGTGCTTTATTACAACAATGGGCTGACCGTGGAGGACGTAAACGATGATCTATATCATAAGTATCTTGACCTTCCTATTGGATCAAGTAGCAAAATGGTATGTACGTAGCCACTTTCGGTTGGGTGAATCTGTGCCAGTTGTACCTGATGTTTTTCATTGGACCTATATTGTGAACCATGGAGCAGCCTTTGGTATGTTGATGCACCAACGATGGATATTGTTGTTGGTAGTGGTACTTTTGCTAGGCGCTATGTACGTAGGTCGTAAGAAATTAGCTATGGCACCGTTATATGCACGAATTGGGACAGGCACGCTCTTAGGTGGTGCCTTGGGCAATGCCTGGGATCGTTTGTACTTAGGTGGGGTAGTGGATTTCTTTGATTTCCGAGTGTGGCCTATCTTTAATATTGCGGATATTGGTATTTGCATTGGTGTACCTTTGTTGATTCTATATTTTTGGTCCTATGAAAGCCAGAAACAGTGAGGTAAATAATGGAAACAAAACAATATATAGTAGAGGCTCAAGATGAGGGTACACGATTAGATGTGTACCTCACGAGAGAGTTTGGTCAGTCACGTAGCTATGTGCAATCCTTAGTGAAAGAGGGAAATGTAGAAGTGAATGGTAAAACAGGAAAATCGAACTTGAAACTTTCAAAGGATAGTGAAATCAGCGTTACTATTCCTGAAGTACACGAAGTAGAGGTAGAACCAGAGGACATTCCACTGGATATTCTTTTTGAAGATTCGCATATGATTGTCATTAACAAAGCTCGTGGTATGGTGGTACATCCAGCGGTAGGTAATCATTCAGGGACACTGGTTAATGCTTTGTTATACCATTGTAAAGATTTATCAGGCATCAATGGAGAAATTCGCCCTGGCATTGTGCATCGCTTAGATAAGGATACGTCAGGTGTGATGATGGCAGCCAAACATGATGAATCCCATTTAGGCTTAGCAGAGCAAGTGAAAGAACATAGTGCTACAAGAACCTATTATGCATTAGTACAAGGTAATATTGCAGAAGAAAAAGGGACTATCAAGGCCCCTATTGGGCGCCACCCTAAAGATCGTATGAAAATGGCGGTGGTCTTTGAAAATAGTAAAGACGCAGTGACCCATTTCCGTGTACTAGAACGATATGGCAAGCACACATTAATAGAATGCCAACTAGAAACGGGCAGAACTCACCAAATTCGTGTACATTTAGCGTATATTGGACATCCTGTGGTGAATGATCCATTCTATGGATTCCGTAAAATGGATTTTCCTATTGTAGGGCAGGCCTTACATTCTAAAACATTATCTGTGAAACATCCTATCACAGGGGAAGCGTTACACTTTGAAGCGCCATTGCCGGAAGATTTTTTGGCATGTATTGAGTATGCGAAAGAGCATAATCGATAAGGAGTGATACTATGGAAGAACGTATCTTAATTGATGAAGCTGGTATGATGCGCGCCATTCGTCGTATTGGGCACGAAATATTGGAGCGTAATAAAGGATTATCCAATGCCTTAATCATTGGTATTGAGCGCCGTGGTGTATATCTAGCAAAACGATTACAAGCTCAAATTGAAGCCATTGAAGGGATTCAAGTAGATGTGGCAACAATGGATGTTTCTTTGTATCGAGATGATCGGAGTAATCAACCGAAGGAAGGGCCTCCGTTTACGATGGATACGACTGGTAAAATTGTGATTCTTGTAGATGATGTATTATTCACAGGTCGTACGATTCGATCTGCCTTGAATGCCCTTATGGATGCAGGTAGACCGAGCGCCATCCAATTAGCTGTATTAGTGGATCGAGGTCATCGAGAACTACCTATACGAGCTGATTATGTAGGCAAAAATATTCCTACGTCCCACTTGGAAACGGTGCAAGTTCGTGTGCACGAAGTGGATGAGGATGATAGTGTAGTGATTTTTTAGAAAGATGAGGAACAACCAATGCATGGTATGGGAACCATCCTTAATGTGGTGTTGATTATTTGTGGTAGCTTATTAGGACTCTTTATTCGACACCGTATGAAAGATAATTTAAAAGAAACGCTCATGATGGTGTGTGGCATCATTATCCTTTTGTTAGGTATGAGTGGCACTATGCAATATATGCTAGTGATCGTCAGTGATAGCCTTCATACAACGGGACCTATGATGATGATTATCTCTATGGTGCTGGGGGCTATTATTGGAGAACTTATCGATTTTGATGGGCGCATTACTGCCATTGGAGAATGGCTAAAGTTGAAAACAGGTAACAGTCGGGACCCCCAATTTACAAGTGCTTTTATTACGGCATCCATGACATTTACCGTAGGAGCTATGGGCGTCATTGGTTCTATTCAAGATGGTTTGACTGGTGATTACAGTACGATGGTTGTCAAAAGTATTTTAGATGGTATTATTGTAATGGTCATGGCATCCTCCATGGGAAAAGGGGCTTTGTTCTCCTTTTTACCAGTGGGGATTACCCAAGGGATGATTACGGGCTTAGCTCATTTGGCAGCACCGCTTATGACTCCAGAGGCGATTGATAATTTATCCTATGTGGGATCCATCTTAATTTTCTGTGTGGGCATTAATGTATTGTGGCCCAACAAGATTCGAGTGGCTAACTTGCTACCAGCAATTTTTATTGCTATGTTGTTAACATTTTTGCCAATTACACTGTAAACTATAGGGGCTTATGAATAGCCCTTTACAATATAGAGGAATAGTGAGTGCAACATTCATAACTACTGAACATTAAATAGTGAGGAGCTAGTGATGAAAGAACGTGAGAAACAGCAGGCTATCGAAGATAAGCGATTAAAAGAATTAAAAACGGTGCGCAAGATGATAGAAATCTACTGCAAAGGACAGCACCGACGTAAGTCTGGTGACCTCTGTGAAAGTTGTGCAGAATTGATGCATTATGCAGAAGCAAGAGTAGAGCGGTGCCCGCATATGGAAGAAAAAACATTTTGCGCCATGTGCAAAACACATTGTTACGCACCGACCTATCGAGAACGAATTAAAGAAGTTATGCGATATAGTGGTCCTCGTATGTTATGGATACATCCAATCATGACCATACGACACATATTGTTAGGGAAAGGCTTGTTAAAATAATTTTTCACAGAAATTATAATACGTTAAAAATCAAGTTCAGTACTTTACACTATATCGAAAATTATAGCATACTATATATAGACAAAAGAGCGCCCATAAAAGGTTGCTCTTTTTCTACTGTAGGAGGCACGATAATATTGAGGGAAAATCCTAAGCGTATAGTGGGTATGGTTAAAGGGCGTATAACATGAAATGTGGCGGCTTTTTTTGTATGTATGCGAGAAAGAAGATAAATTGGTTAGCGTGTATAAGGGTATCCTATTTGAGATATAGTGAAGTAGGAGTTTTATGATTCTTGTCGAATAGTAATAGGACATGACCTTTTTTATGTGGGCCATGTAGATTAGATTTGGTATAGGAGGAGAGAGCCATGTTATTATACGCAACGCAAATGCCAGTAGCCAAAGGGTTTTCAGAGGAACTGTTCGGACAAGTTGTCATAGACTGGGTACAGTCAGAACAGGTGGCACGGATATATAGCCATATAGTAAGTGAGGAATATGAAAAATTTGATCCTATGGTATGGATTCCCATGGCAGATTTTACCTCGTGGCATAATGAAGTATTTAACTTTTCTATACAACGCGTTAATCAGATAGTAGCTACAAGGCTGAGCATCACTATTCAAGTTGGGAAATACATGATAGATCTTGTATATAATGGGCATGAGAACTATGTGACTATGAATGTCCATGGAGAAGGTAAACCAGTGGATAAGAAACATTTTTTACCAGTCTTAGCAAGTTCATTTTGTCGATTTTTAATTGATGCAGGAAAAGGTGGTATTGATAACAATCTACGCATGCTGAGCACGCCGCGTTATGTAGATAATCCTGCTCGTCATATTCAAAAGGTATTAGATGGTGACAAGCAATGTAAGATGCCTATCCTAATGGTGACCCTTTCCAAATCAGGAGAACCTCCTTTAGATGTGAATGATTTGGCGATGAGTACCTTAGGATTGGCACATGTCATCGTCGTACCTAGTGATAATGGTAAAATCAATGAAAGTTTATCACAATGGGGCACTAATAAAGAACGAATGAAACATGTAATTCTCTTTTTCCCTGCTGACGCATACGGTAAAAAGGAACCACAGCTCATTTCTATTGATAAACAGGGACATCATGCCATTGAATCCTGTGTGACTGCCTTACAATATTATTCTCGTTTACGACCAATGGACTCCGTACAGACTTGGGATGGAGTGACTATTGCTGGATTAGAATATAAAATGTCACAATTAACTTCTGAAACCATTTCCGTGTCAGATGGAGAAATGTACCTTGAATTTGTAGATGAAGAAAAAGAAGTGGAAGACTGTCCAGATGTAAATGAATTTAGTACTGTTACGGAGATAGACGCTGAAGAGACATCTGAGTCTGAAAGTACGGTTTCAGAAGAAGAAACAATGGAGGAAGTGGCAGATATCATTCCTACCGATACAATGAGCGCTGCTTTAGAAGCTGCCAATGTGGAACACCGCAGTGGAGCATGTGGAGAAATGCTGGCGCAACTGGTGACGGAAGGTCGTAAAGAAGGTTTATTCGATGTGCCACAAATGTTACAAATTACAGCTGGCATGACATTGATGCGCTTACTTCACATGCATCATAAAGATGTGCATGATCGTGTATTTGAAACAACACCGATAGTAAAACGAGGCGTGATTAGAGGTTCACGATATACAAAAGTTGGATCTGTTGAGATGATGGACAAAGTAAACACTGTTATGGAACGGTGGGGCATCATTTGGACACGCCAAGATGCATACGACTTAGTGGACGGTGAGTTGATACCATTACGGGCGATTTGTGGAGAAGATAGTGTATTCCCTTGGAATATAGCGCAGTCTGAATCTCTAGTCTCCATGGAAGCACCATCTGTCTTTGACGTGGCTCAAGCCTTACGAGAGGGAAGGCCTGTTTCCGTGTATACTTCTTATGCGAGAAGTGTGGCGAAATTAGTGCTCTTAGATGAACAAATGGCGAAATTAGAAGCAGACCGTCTCCGTGAAGAGGAAGAACGACAAGAACAATTACGCTTGGAAGAAGAGCGGAAAGCACAAATTCAACGAGACCGCGAGGAAACACAACGGAAAGCGGAACAAGAGGCAGAGTCAAAAAAATGTGAACTTTCACCGGCGGAAGTCAAAGTATTGTTGGCGAAGTTGAAAGAGTTAGAAGAGGAAAATGAATCTTTACGAGAAGCCTACACATCCTTGGAAGATAAAAATGAAAAGTTGTTGGCGGAAAATAATGAATTGCATAAGGAAAATAAACAACTTCGTATCGATTATGACCGTTTGTTAGAAGATTTGGAAGACCATACGGACCCAGATGCGCCAGACACAGTACAAACACCGCATGGCGTGGCGTACACCGATGAACAAGGCAATTTGTATATGTCTAAAGTAGGACGCTTGTTTGAAGGCGACGAACTAGATGATATGCCAGAAGGAGAATTTATCTTGCTCCGTGGGGAAGAAAAAGATTTATACCCTCATGAGGTGCGTGATTTAGTACTAGATATGTTGGCAGATTATAAGAAATTATGTGCTCCAAATTCTCGCCGTGAACATGTCATCCAAGATTTGTTAGAGGCGAATCATTTTAACAACTCTATCCGTAAACGCCGTGAAGAATTGAAACATAAAATTCGTACGTACCGTAAAATGGACTCTAGCTTTGAATCCTATTTGCGTAGCATTGGTTTCCATGTGACAGGAAAAGGAAAACATTATAAATGGACCTATTTTGATGATCCACGGTATGTGATCACAGCGGGTAAGACCATCAGTGATGGTTGGTGTGCCGGATTGAATATCTATTCTGTTATTGAACGATTGATGCTGTAGTTTTGTTCGCATGAACGGTACCAAAGAGATTGATTGCGTGTTATGTACCGAGTATGTCAAGATGCAAAACATATCATCAGGGGATTAGGTGCTAGATGATTCTCCTAGTTAAAAGTTTCTAGACTTATTATGTAACATACTAGTATATTGGCAACTTGTAAACTAATCTTATAGAAAATGCGCAATGTAGATTCCATAACTAGTGATAGAATATATAGGTAATTACACGTATCATATGGTACAATGACAAGTATAATCAAAGTTTGATTTGTATAAAAAGGTAAGGTGTAATTATATATGGAAAAACGACAAGATTATTTGCAAATGATTGCAGGTGAGTCGGTGTCCCGCAGACCAGTTTGGTTTATGCGTCAAGCGGGACGTAGTCAAGAGGCGTATCGCAAGATAAAAGAGCGATATAGCCTATTTGAGATTACTCATCAACCGGAATTATGTGCAAAAGTGACGGCGCTGCCTGTTCATGAATATGATGTGGATGCGGCTATTTTGTACAAGGATATTATGACTCCTTTGGTGCCTATGGGCGTAGATGTGAACATAAAATCTGGTATAGGGCCAGTTATTTCTAATCCCATTCGGTCCAAAGATGATGTGGAAAAGCTACGGGATATTGTGGTAGAAGAATCGTTGGACTTTATGGTGAAAACCATCCAAATATTGACGAAAGAAATGCTCACAGTTCCCTTAATTGGCTTTGCAGGGGCTCCTTTCACATTGGCTAGCTATATGATTGAAGGTGGCCCTTCTAAGAATTACCAGAAAACTCGTCAATGTTTAGTGGCAACTCCAGAGATTTGGCATGCTTTGATGGAACGATTGACTTCTATGTCCATTACTTATATGGAAGGTCAAATTCAGGCGGGTGTGAATGCAATTCAAATTTTTGATTCATGGATTGGAGCCCTTTCGATAGAACAATATAAAAGTGGTGTATTCCCCTATATGAAACATATTATTGGGACTATTAAGGAACGATATCCTCATATTCCTATCACTATGTTCGGCGTAGGTACTAAGCATTTATTCCCCGTGTGGAAAGAATTACCATTAGATGTAATCGGTTGCGATTGGAGATGTTCCATTGCAGAAGCAAGTGCAATGGGCATCAAGCAAACATTACAAGGGAATTTAGATCCTGCCTATTTATTTGCAGATTGGAAGACAATTCAAGGTGAAATTGATCGTATTTTGGCAGAAGGTGCTGCTCATGGAAAGCATATTTTTAATTTAGGACACGGTGTTGTGCCAGATGCGAATCCTAAAGTATTGCGAAACATAGTGGAGTATGTACATGACAGAGGATAAAGAGATACAACAAGTTTGTGTATTGCTATTAGATTATGGCTCTCCCCGTTCCTTAGAAGATGTGAAAACATATTATACCCGCATACGGAGAGGTCACGGGCCAAGTGACGAAGAATTACAAGGATTGCGACATAAGTATGAACGCATTGGTGGACAATCTCAGTTAATGGAGTCCACCGCATGGCAAGTAGAGCGGTTACAAGAAGAGTTACAAAACGAACTACCCTTTGCAAAGGTAACGGTGGTACAAGCCCATAAATATATAGAGCCACTCATCGCGGATGTAGCGAAGGAATTGGGCCACTATGATACAGTAGTGGTACTTATGATGAATCCTTATGGAACAGACATATTAAATGCATCCTATTTAGAGCCACTGAAACCGTTTATGAATGACCGATGGAAGGTAGTACAACATTGGGCAGATGTACCGACATTAGTGCAATCTTGGACAGACCGAGTACAGAAGACTATGCGTACATTGCCTATTACGGCGAAACCGCTGTATGTCTTTACTGGCCATAGTGTGCCACTGATGCAAGGAATTTCCTATGATGGATATGTGCATAGCTTACAACGGGTGATGCAATCTATAGCAGATCAATTGGTGTTGCCCAATGCTACCCTAGCTTGGCAAAGTGCAGGTACTCGTGGGGAATGGCTAACACCTACAGTAGAAACGGTGACAGAACAAGCGGGCGTAGAAGGGCATACCCATGTGGTATATATGCCTATCGGATTTACTTGCACCCATATGGAAGTGTCCTATGATTTAGATATAGAACGGCGGGATCAATGTGAACAGTTGGGGATGACCTATGTGCGAGTGCCTATGCCAGATCGTGACACTCTCTTTGTGAAAGCCATGGCGCATGGTGTATTAACAGCTCTCTTGAAGGAGGGATAATATGAAAGTAGCAATTATTGGTGGTGGTCTAACGGGCTTATCTGCAGCGTATTATATGGGCAAAGCATTTCCTAACTGGGACATTCATGTCCTAGAATCTTCGAATCGTTGGGGTGGAAAGGTACAAACAAAACGTCGCGATGGCTATGTGGTAGAAGTGGGGCCTGATTCGTATTTAGCCAGAAAAACATCTATGACAGATTTGGTACAGGAATTGGGATTAGGTGATACCTTGGTACGTAATGCTACGGGAGAATCCTATATTTATCATCAAGGTCAAATGAAGCCTATCCCTGGAGGATCCATCATTGGCATCCCTACAGAATTTCTTCCTTTTGCTATGTCTAGCTTATTAAGTTGGTTTGGTAAATTACGAGCTGGATTAGATATTTTTAAGAAACCATATCCAGGAAATGAAGATATGAGTATCGATGCCTTTTTCCGGTATCATTTAGGGGATGAACTAGTCAATTTATTAATTGAACCTCTCTTATCTGGTATCTACGGTGGAGACTTAAAACGCTTAAGTTTACTGGGAACCTTTCCAGAATTTCGTCAATTAGAACAAAAGCATGGAAACTTGGTCAAAGGTATGATGGCTATGCAAGGTATGCGCAAACAATCTGGGGCGGCTACCGAAGGACAATTTGCCCAATTAACGGGAGGTTTAGAATCATTAGTAGATGCTCTTGTGGAACAAATGCCAAAGAACGTTTCTTTGCACACATCGACTGAGGTGCTAGAGGCATCATACACAGATAAGCTCTATACAGTGCAAACACAAAACGGTACAGACTCCTATGACCGTCTTGTGATTACTACGCCACCTAAAGCCTATGAAAAATTTTTTTTGGGAGATGAAAAATTTGAAGACTTGCGGCATATGGAACAATCTTCTTGTGCCATTGTCATTATGAGTTTGCCGAAGTCAGCGTTTACAAAACCATTGCAAGGCACAGGCTTTGTGATTACTCGCAGCACAGAGACGCCATTGACGGCATGTACTTACATTTCTAGTAAGTGGCCACAAACGACACCACAAGACAAGGTGGTACTACGCGTCTTTTTAGGGAAGCCTACAGACTCTACGGTAGATACGCACAGTGAAGAAGAACTGTGTGAATTGGCGCTTTCAGAAATACGAAATATATTGAAGTTTACAGGAAATCCAGAATGGATGGAAGTGGTACGGTTACAAAAAAGTATGCCCCAATACGAAGTGGGACATAAAGACCGAGTGGCAACCCTCATGGGCCATGTCCAAGAACACTATCCAGGATTGGCATTAATTGGAACTCCATTTAAAGGGGTCGGCATGCCAGATGGCATCAAACAAGCCTATGAATTGGTAACAGTATGGAAAGAAGAAACTAAGGAGGTAGTTCCTATGGATACACATACAGAATCTGTTCATGCAGGCGCAATACCTATGCATGGACATACTACAGGACTAGAAAAAGTGCCTGAAACGTACGAAGGTTGGTTTAGCTTACACGCTAATTATTCCATTAATTTTGAAAAATGGAGAAGCTGGTCCGGTGAGCAACAAAGTGAAGCATTGCAATCTTTCAAGGCGTTTATTGGGAATTTAGAAGCAGCTCATGAGGCCCATACAAGTAGCTATGCTATGTACCAAATCAATGGTCACAAGGGAGATATTATGTTTTGGTTCTTACAACCAAGTTTGCAAGAGTTGAACGAAGTAGAATTGACACTAAAAAAATTACCAATCTTTAGTGTATTACAGCCAGAATCTTCTTTCGTATCTGTTATTGAAGTAAGCAATTATGTGAAATCTCCGAAGGACCATCCAAAAGTGCAAGCCCGGTTATACCCTAAAATTCCTAGATTGGCTTGCATGTGTTTTTACCCTATGGCGAAGCAACGTAATCTGACAGATAATTGGTATATGTTGGATCGTCAAAGCCGTGGTAGCATGATGCGTTCTCATGGTCAAATTGGCAAAAAATATGAGGACACTATCAAAGAGTTTACGACGGGTGCTTTTGGCATGGATGATTGGGAATGGGGTATTACATTGATGAGTGATGATCCAATTCAGTTTAAAAAAATCGTCAATGAAATGCGATTTGATGAAGTAAGTGCTCGTTTTGGTATCTTTGGACCATTTACGATTGGTACGATTCTGAATATAGATGGCATAGACCATTTATTTTCCTAATGTATCAATAAGACTTTAAACGTATAAAGAAATAGAAATGAAGTTGCGACAGGTTTGCATACTAGTACTATGCTAGATTGTATAATCTGTCGCGATTTTTTAGGGTCTTCGTCAATGTAGTAGCTGCACATCTAAGAGTCGTAGCTAACATCTATGGTTGTGTCATCTTTTGTATCATGTTAGATAGAACTGTTTGTATCTTAGTGATACTTATGCAGTAGTTATGTGTGGTTATATGGTATAATGAAAGATATGATAAAGGAGTGATATCATGAAATTGTTAGCTATAGACTTAGATGATACGCTGTTACGTGATGATAATACCGTGTCTGATTATACAAAAGCAGTGCTAAAAAAAGCACAGGACAAGGGAATTGAGGTACTCATTGCTACAGGTCGAATGTACCAAACGGCATATCCTGTAGCACATCGCTTAGGCTTAGGTGATGTACCGATGGTACTGTATTCTGGCGGTGTCATCCAACGTGTAGAAAGTAAAGAACTCATTTGGGAACGAGCTATACCACCGGAGGTAGCGCGCAAAGTATTAGCCATCACGAAAGAGCATAATATCTATATTCAGTCCTATATTGATGATGAATTATTAGTACACAGTGAAACAGAGTTTTCTCGTCTCTATGAAGAGATTACAGGTGCCAAGGCTGTGTACGTAGGAGATGCTATCTATGCCCCTCAAAAGGGAACGAACAAACTATTAGTGGTGGAAGAGCCTGAACGTATGACAGAGGTGATTGCTATACTTTCCAAAGAAGTTGGCCACATGGTTGAGTTAGTTCGATCCAAAGTGAATTTCCTAGAAATCGTGGCACCTCACGTGTCCAAAGGGGAAGCTTTGGCTTTCATGGGCGAGCGATTGGGCATCGGTTTAGAAGATATGGTATCCTTTGGTAATTCAGAAAATGATATTTCTATGTTACAAGTAACAGGCCATTCTGTGGCAGTAGGAAATGCAGAGGAACATGTGAAGACAATTGCCAAAGAAGTATGCGACACAAATGAAAAAGATGGCGTCGCTAAATGGATTGAAGCGAATGTATTATAAAATTTTGTAGGAGGGCCTCATGGAAGGGTTTCGTTTAATCATTGTGACCGGTATGTCCGGAGCAGGTAAAACACAAGTGATGCAAGTTTTGGAAGATATGGGATATTTCTGTATCGACAATATTCCTCCTGTGTTGATTCCTAAGTTTAGTGAAATTTGTCGTCAAAGTGCAGGCACTAAAGTGAGTCGAGTAGCCTTAGTGGTAGATATCCGCAGTCGTGAATTTTTTGATGATTTAAATAGTGCCTTAGATGATTTGACGGCTATGAGTGTGCCTTATGAAATTGTGTTCATGGAAGCTAGCGATGATACTTTGATTCGCCGGTATAAAGAAACACGTCGTAGTCACCCCTTGGCACCATCAGGTCGTATTAGTACAGGGCTGTCACAAGAACGGGCACTTTTGGCGGATGTACGTAGCAAAGCGGATCATATTATCGACACCACAAATATGAAAACATCTGCCTTGAAATCATTTATGCGCCGTACTTTTAGCCACGTGAAAGAACAAACAGATGGCATGGCTATTACAGTGGTAAGTTTTGGTTTTAAATTTGGTATGCCAAATGATGCGGATATGGTATGGGATGTGCGATTCTTGCCGAATCCGTATTACATTCCTGAATATCGTCATAAATCGGGGCGCGTACCAGTGGTAAAAGAGTATATTCACTCCTTTGAAGTGACTGATGAATTTAAAAAGCATTTCTTTACTACACTAGATTTCCTTGTGCCAAACTATGAACAAGAGGGAAAAAGCCAATTTGTGGTAGCTGTAGGCTGTACAGGCGGTATGCATCGTAGCGTAGCAATGGCAGAGGCATTATATGCACATTTGAAAGAAAAAGGCTGTAATGTTTCTGTGGAACATCGTGATATGATGCGTAATCATGTAGAAGAAGATGTGAATCCACGTTCTAGATTAGACCTATAAAGAAAGGAGTGGGACGATTCTTTCGTCTCTCAAGCCTATGAAATATAATAATTGGATGCGCTGGTTTGCGCCAGGCATTAATATTAAGCGGTGGCTATTCCTATTTTCTTTAGGCACGATTTGGCTGGTAGTGGGTGTCCTTATGATGATGAACTACCAGTGGATTAGCAACTTTGAAGATATTTTCTTAGAATTTTTATTCCATCTTACAGGCTCCTATAACTATACGGTCATAGCCAGTCTTGGTTTAGCAGGTATTGCGGCGGGTATGGTAGCTATGTTGTGGGGGATACGTAAGCTCATTCAGACCATTGTGAATGCGATTTTGCCTAATACAGAAGATGGTGTGAGTGATTATATTTTTGAAAAAATTCGCTTAGGACAAGGACCAAAAATCGTAGTGATTGGTGGTGGTACAGGATTGTCTATGCTATTGCGAGGGCTAAAAAGTAAAACCACGAATTTAACCGCTATTGTTACAGTAGCAGACGATGGAGGTTCTTCTGGTCGGTTACGAGAAGATTTTCAAATGATTGCTCCTGGAGATTTACGCAACTGTTTAGTAGCATTAGCGGAAAAAGAAGGACTTATGGAAGAACTATTCCAGTATCGATTTACTAAAGGGGCAGAATTATCAGGCCATAGTTTTGGGAATTTATTCTTAACAGCAATGACTCAAGTGCTGAAAGATGATGTGGAAAAAGCCTTAGAAGCCTCTAGCAAGATCTTGCGAGTTCGGGGACGTGTTATTCCATCATCTACAGAAGAAATCAAACTGATTGCTAAATTGACGGATGGTACCATCGTAGAAGGGGAAAGTAATATCCCTAATGCGGGTAAGCCAATTGCGAAGGTCTATACTGAGCCACATAGACCATCTCCTGTAGGAGCTGCCTTGCAAGCTATTGATGAAGCCGATGCCATCATTTTAGGCCCGGGCAGTTTATATACTTCGGTAATGCCGAACCTATTAATTGATAAGGTAGCGGATCACATTGCTAACTCTAAAGCGGCTAAGATTTATATTTGCAATGTGATGACGCAGCCAGGTGAAACAGATGGGTATACTGTGTCTGACCATGTGAAAGCCATTGAAGCACATAGTGAGGTGGGAATTATCGATACAGTTCTTGTGAATGATAACAGAATCCAAGATGCCACATTAGAACACTATAAACAAGCGGGGCAAGAACCAGTAGACGTAGATATGGACGTGTTGCAATCGATGGGGATTCGGACAGTTCGTGCAAATCTTGTAGATAGTCAAGATAAAGCGGTCCACAATTCTGATCGGTTAGCGAAAGTGGTCATGGATGTTGTCTATGCTTTGCAGACGGATATTGAACCGCACATTTTAGAATATTACTTACAGCGAGAAGATCATTAAGTATGAAAGTAGAGCCTCTAAAGGCTCTATTTTCTAGTAGAAATAGTAAAGGAGAGGCTATGTCATTTGCAGAAGATGTAAAAAATGAATTGTGCCAATTTAAAACAGAAGATGCGTGGGCATCCAAGGTAGAGGCCTCTTGTTTATTACGGATGGGTGGGTCCATTTTACTAGGTATGCAAGGACGCGTAGGGGTACGTTTGGTGACGGCCAATAATGCAGTAGCTAGACGAGTGCTAGGAATTATTAAAGAACAGTATGATTTGCCTACTTCTGTGCTAGTGCGTAAAGGGCTAAACCTACGCAAAAAGAACATGTATACGTTGACGGTAGAGCCTACAGAACAGAGTCGTCTTGCTCTAGAGGAGATACAATTATGGCCTGTGGATGCTATGATTCCAGATGAATGGTTAAAGGACATGGAATCACGAAGGGCTTTTTTGCGAGGCGCTTTTTTGGGATGTGGGTCCGTGAATAAGCCGCAAAGTGACTATCATTTAGAGTTTATGACTACAAAGGAAAACTTTGCAGATCAAATTATTCGTGTCTTAAAGATGTTCCGATTGCATGCTCGAAAGGTAGAGCGCAAAGAGGAGTTTGTAGTATATTTAAAAGAAGGGGATGCGGTGACCTCCTGTTTACAAATTATGGGAGCTCAATCAGCGCTGATGAATTTTGAAAATGTACGAATTATGAAAGATGTACGTAATACCATTAATCGTCAAGTAAACTGTGAAACAGCAAATTTACAAAAAACGGTGAATGCAGCAGTGCGTCAACTCGATGCGATCCGTATTATTGATAAACATCAAGGCTTAGATTCCTTGCCAATTCGTCTTTATGAGGCAGCTATATTACGTCAAGAATTTCCGGATGGTAGTTTGCAAGAATTGGTAGATGCCTATGAAACAAAGTACAAACGAGAATTGACAAAATCTGGTATTGGACATCGTTTACGTAAATTAGAAGCCCTCGCCTTACAGTGGGAGCCAGAGGGGCTTACGATAGAATAGAGGTAGTATGAAATTAATGAATCGAATACAATGGAAACAATGGTTATTAGGGAGCATTTTAACAGTACTTGGGCTAGGCACTACGTATGGACAAGCACCGAGAACGGTAAATATTGATGAGTATACATTTACACCCTTAGAGGTAAAAACTGTTAAAGAGATAGATACTTTATTATTGTCCGATAGCCCAGAATATGTGAAAGAGCCTGGGATTGTAGGGGCAGGTACACTTCATGGGAAAAGTCGTATTTACTTTTATCATGTGAACGAACGAACAGAACCTATGAAAGTAGGTATTTTATTGGAAAATAAGGGAAATGCTCCAGCATTTGTAGAGATTGAACGAGCTATCTATGCGAAACCAAGTCCTGACTATTTTAAAGTGGGACGAGAGCTTTCGAAAAAAGAAGTGAATAGTACTGCATTAGATTTAGGTGCTTGGGCGAATGAAGGTGTAACGATTCCGGTTCGTTCTAAAGGATTACAACAAGAAATTAAAAAAGAAAAAGAGAGTCTTGCACAATCGAAGAAATTAAAGGCAAAAAAAATTGAAGAGGCAATTAAAAAGGATACTACATCAAGAACTATTTCATTAGTATCACACAATACTAGTGGTACAGAATTTGTATTACGCCCTGGGGAAGTACGACCTATTTTTACTGAGTTGGAAAAAGTACTGATGAAGCAAGATGATTTATTCAGTGGTATTATCGATTTTTCTACTACGGAACCAGTATATGCATCTGTGGCGGTGATGGAACCTAAGTCAACAGTTACGTATGGCTTGCCTTTATTGCCAATTCATCCTATAGATGAAGTAGAGTTACGGGGTACTTATGAAGGAATGCGTCGATTCCATGTGGTGGAACCGCAGTTTAATAGTGAGGCAGGTCCAGCTAGTTTTGAAATTGCAAATGATCGAGAAGATGCCTTTATTAGTGGTGTTGATGAGACTAGTAACAATAAGCTGGTGAAAAACAAAGGTAATTATGGTATTTCTAATGTATATGTGTTACGCACAGAAGGAAACACTCCCTATGCCTTGTATTTTAATCCATTAGGTGGTGCTTTTAGTGGCACATTCAGGATTACATCTTCTAAAGGTGTACGCACCTATGATGTGCCTATAAAAGGTCCGTATTTGGGACATGAAACTATTTATGACACACAGCTATTAGATGTATTTGATAGACCAGAAGATTTACTATTAGAATACATGTCACCAGGGGCGTCGAATTTGCCTGTTAGATTTTTGTTGATTCCACAAATTTCGGAACATGAGAATACAGATGGTAGTAGATCGCAATATGTGACTAATTTAGTACATAAAATTTTGGGAAAATAATCAAGTTTTTATATAAATAATCTAAAAAGATATCTTGAATTAAACTAAATATAAATTATTTTATATGAACAATTATTCCCATTAATATGCGAAACTATGCAAATTGAAATTTCGCTGTTTAATTTAAAATAATCTAGATAGACAAAGTTTATATTGACAATCATTGCTATTTATAAATATAATGAGTGTTAGAAATGATACTCAGATTAAAGTAGGCGATGTAATTCGGCAAAAGAGGCCCATTTGTTAGTCGTATGAGACAGCAAATGGGCTTTTTTGAAAGGAGGAGCATGAATCAAAATTGTATGAAAAAAATAGAAAAGTTCAAACCTAAAGTAATGGATATAGACATGTTGTCTGCCACCGAGGTGGAACATGGCACCATTTATGAGATGAATACGCCTCGAGGTAAGGCCAAGATGTATAGTTATCCTGTATTCGGTGGAGTAGAATTGACGTTCCAAGAGGTGACCATGAAAGAAATCCGTCACCGTGCAAAACCCTTAGATGGTATGTTTGAAATCCATTATTGCAAAGAAGGGCGTATTGAGTGCGCCTTTGATAATGGAAAAGTATTATATATGGATGAAAACGATATTTCTGTAGGGTGGAAAGAGTCACCTAGCTATGTGCACTCTACAAAGTTTCCTACCTCTTATTATAAAGGTATCAATTTATCTATTTATATCCCCAAGGCCCAAGAGATGGTGAATAAGTTCGTAGGACATGATCGGATTGATCTTCGTGACATATGTAATCGCTTTTGTCAGGATTTTGAATTTGGGTTTGTATGTCGTAGAGAATCTAAACTTAGTGACATTTTTAAAAGTTTATATGATCTTCCCGATGAAGTGATGCCACAGTTATTTCAATTGAAATGTATGGAAATCATATTGTTATTAAGCACCATCGCATCAGATGATGATTGCTGTATGCCATATTTTGAACGAAAACATGTGGAAAGTGTGAAACGTATGCACGAATTTTTGATGAAAAATTTGCACAAAAAACCGACTATTGAAGAGTTGGCAAAAACATATGGATTAGCACCGACAGCATTGAAAAAATGTTTCAAAGGGATTTATGGTAGTAGCATTCATCAATATATTAAGCACATGCGGATAAAGGAGGCGGCAAAAGATTTAACTAATACAGATGATAGTATTCTCAGCATAGCTAACCGATATGGCTATGAAAATGCTAGTAAGTTTGCAGAAGCATTTCGGGTTATTATGGGACATAAACCTAGTGAATATAGGAAAATAAATAAAATGTCGGAATGGATTAAGTAGAAGCTATTTAGAGTAGATTTGAAATTATTAAATTTGATATTATAAGTATAAGCTGATAAAAATTATCATATTTTTTTAATGGAGGTAATAATATGGACAGCCTTTTATACATTGTACATTTATTTAACAGCGGTGGATTAGTAATGTATCCATTGGTTATTTTGTCAATCATTGTGATCGCAATTGGAATTGAGCGTTATACGTATTTCAAAGCTAATACTGCATTGCTAAAGGAATTTAGTCATGATGTGTATTTTGCAATAAAAGATAATGATTGGAAGAAAGCGAAAGAGTTATGTGAGGCAAATCAAACGGCAACTGGTCGTATCTTGAATGCAGGATTAACATACTCCAAAAACGAAACAAGTATGAAAAATGCGTTTTCCGAACAAATGATGATTGAAGCCTCTCATTTAAAAATTCATTTGGACTACTTAAGCGCTATCGTAACAATTTCTCCATTATTAGGTTTATTAGGTACAGTATCTGGTATGATTGGCACGTTCAGTGTATTGGATAATGGTGCTGGTGCATCCGCTATTTCTGGCGGCGTTGGTGAAGCCTTGATTGCGACTGCTACTGGTTTGTTAGTGGCTATCTTATCATTCTGTGTGTACACATACTTCAGTCATCGTATGGATGCAATTATCAATGATACAGAAACTTTATCTGTAGTGTTATTAAATGGTATGAAAGAACAATGGAGTGATTCTCATGTTTCAAAATAGTCGATTAAAAATGAAACCTGAGTTCATGATTGTGCCAATGATCGATATCATTTTCTTCTTACTGGTTTTCTTCATGATGAACAGTATTGAAACGGTGGCACAAAAGTCCTTGGGTGTACAATTACCGCAAGCACAATCAGCAACACAAGTCAAACAAAGTCCTATCATTCTTACATTGGATAAAGAAGGACATATCTTGATTGACTCTAAACCATATAGTATCGATGAAGCTCGTAACTATATTACAAGCAAAATTGGAGAAAATCCAAATACAGCGGTACTATTACAAGCAGATAAAAATACGCAACATGGATTCGTGGTTGCCATTATGGATATGCTAAAAACGATTGGGGTTAAGAAGTTCTCAATTGCTGCTAGCTAGAAAGGATGACACATGGAACAATATATTTCCTGGAAAAAATCCTACATAATCTCTGTTGTAATCCACATTGTCCTAGCTGTTGTGTTAGGTATTGCTTTAGTATCCGTAGTAGAGCATAAACAAACCGAAAATGCTTTTGAAATTGACATGTCTATTTCCGACGATTTAAAAGCATCCGCAGGTGGTGGTGGCGGTGGCGGCGGGGTATCTTTCCCTCAACCACTTTCACAAGAAGTTGTACAAGCTAAAGTACAAGCAGCGCAACAAAGTTTATCATCTCCGGTGCCAGTTGATGATGCTGTGAATGTGCCAACATCTACCAACGCAGCTACAGGTGCAAGTGATGGAACATCTACAAACCAAGGTACTGGTGGTGGATCTGGTGGCGGTAACGGAACAGGAAACGGTACTGGCGATGGTAGCGGTAACGGCTCTGGTAGCGGTGGTGGATCTGGCTCTGGCAGTGGCGGAGGTAATGGAGATGGTGTAGGTACTACATCTGGTAATGCACCGTTTGACTGGGCAGGATTTGTGGCTACTGTACAAGCCCAAGCACAAGGTACGTACCCTGCAATGGCAGTAAAACGTAACTTACAAGGTAGTGTTACAGTTAGCGTAACCATTGATGCGAGCGGTAATATAGCCTCTGTTTCGGCAGGTGGAGGACCTGGTATTTTAAACAGTCATACCCAAGATGTTGTCTATGGCATAGGCAATTATCCAAATGGTAGTGGCTCATCAGTATCAAATACATTCACAGTGTACTACACTTTGAATGGTGACTAGTGCAAAGGTACAAGAAATAATTCAGGAGGAATTATGGATTTAAAAAGTTTATTTGACTCCATGTCGGAGGAACAACGTAATATTCAACTTGGTTTTGATACAGCAACGCCGTTGACACATGCTTTTACAAGCAAACGTGCAGTACATGCTGGTCTAAGTGGGCGTCCTTTAGAAAAGGATGAGGCACAACGTGTATGGAATGAATTAATGCAACAACCACCTGTTCCAGGGCAAATGCAAACGGCATATATTCATATTCCATTCTGTCAAACTAAATGTACGTACTGCGGATTCTATCAACATGCTACGAATCAAGATGCAGAAGATAAATATGTAGATATGTTATTGAAAGAAATGCAAATGGCTGCCGATCAACCACGGTTCCGTGATGGTTTGATTCACACTATCTTTATTGGTGGTGGTACGCCAACATCATTATCTGCTAATAATGCAAAACGCATGTTGTCTGCCATCCAAGAATATTTCCCGTTGGCCAATGACTATGAGTTGACATTAGAAGGTCGTATTCACGACTTGGTGCCTGAAAAAATGGATGTATGGATGAGCCACGGTGTCAACCGTATGTCCTTAGGGGTACAGTCTTTCCATACTCACGTACGACGTCAATTGGGACGTTTAGATGATCAAGATACAGTGTTGTCTCGATTAGAACAATTAAAAGCATACCAACAATGTTCTGTGATTGTAGATTTAATCTATGGTTTACCAGATCAAACGATGGATGTGTGGATGGAAGACTTAAAACTTCTTGAACAATCCGCAGCAGATGGTATGGACTTATATCAATTAAATGTGTTTGAAAATAGTGATTTACAAAGCTTAATTGAACGCGGTAAAGTAAGCCCAGCAGCTACCACTAAAGAACAAGCATTAATGTATGAGGCAGCTGTAAAATACTTGATGAAACGTGATTTTACACGTTTAAGTGCAGCTCATTGGAGCCGTGCACCGCGTGAACGCTCAATGTACAACACTATGGCGAAAGCCGGATACCCAATGTATCCATTTGGTTGTGGTGCCGGGGGTAATTTAGGTGGATACATGACAATGTTACACCGTGTATTGCCTCCATATGAAGCCCTTGTAGAAGAAGGTAAGAAACCATTTATGGTTCTTATGAAACAATCTGAACTACAAGACTTCTCTAATTATGTAATCAGTTCCTTGGAACGAGGTGTTTTAAATCTAGACACTTTGATCGAAATGGATTCAAAATTAGAGGACTTACGTTGGTTGCTTGATACTTGGGTAACTCGTGGTTTGATGGAATATAATGGCGTATTATATCGCTTAACAACGGCTGGTGGATTCTGGAATGTCAATATTACACAAACCGTTATTGAATGTGTTCAGTACATCTTAACGGGTGAAAGCACATTGTTACATGAAAATATTGCGGCTCAAAACCATGGTGGTAGACCAAAAGATCATCCACATGTAGGTGGTGGTCATCCTGAAGGTGTGGCGAAACATCCACAGGGAGCAGGCGGTCATCCAGCAGGTGTTCCAAAAGGACATCCAGAAGGAGTACCAATGGGAGGACATCCAGCGGGCGTGGCGAAACATCCACACGGAGCAGGTGGTCATCCAGCGGGTATTCCGAAAGGACATCCGGAAGGAGTACCGATGGGAGGACACCCAGCAGGCGTGCCTAAACACCCACATGGGGCAGGCGGACATCCAGCGGGCATTCCAAAAGGGCATCCTACAGATATGGAAACTACACGTGCTCATGGCACAGTAGGACATAGTCCATTTAAGAAAAATATTTAGGTAGTATCTATTACAGGTGAACTCCTACACACCTTACCAAACCAAACAATATAGTTTCCTGTAATAGTTCTATAGCCACTCATAGAGTGGAATCAGGTATACCAGGTCAAAGTTGGTAGGCTGCATCATACTATAGTACGTTTAAAATCACTTCAGTAATAAGAGTGCAGTATCCGCAGGCAATGCCTGCGGATGTATATCTGATAAATGAACATTGTGCCTTAGGCTACAATGTTAGATACAAAAATAATGATATACTATTTATAGTATTTATATGTTATGTAAAAGGAGCGCACTTCCTAGAAGTGTGGAAAATGAATGAAAGCAATCGTAGTTTACTCAAGCCGTACAGGCAATACAAAATTAGTAGCAGAAGCTATGGCAAGTGCTTTGCCTGCTGGTACACCATGTGTATCTGTGAAAGAAGTTCCAGCTGATTTAGCATCTTACGATGTAGTATTTATGGGTTTCTGGGCAGACCAAGGTAACGCTGATAAAGCGGCACAAGCAGTACTTAAAGAAATCACAAATGAAAAAGTAGCTTTATTCTGTACTTTAGGGGTTCCTCCAGTATCTCCTCATGCACAAGAAACTGTAGAAGCAGCTGCGAAATTGTTACCAAATGATCAAACACCAGTAGGTTACTTCAAATGCCAAGGTAAAGTAGATCCGAAAGTAATCGAAATGATGTACAAAATGTTCCCAGAAGGCCATAACCATGGTAAAAGCCCTGAACGTGATGCACGTCATGCACAAGCTGCATCTCATCCAGACGAAAACGACTTAGCTAATGCAAAAGCATTTGTTGAAGAAGTTATTGCTAAATTATAAGTTTTCTACCTATGTAATAGGTTGCAATATAATAACACTCCGAAAAAGACTGCCAGAAATGGCGGTCTTTTTCATTCGAGGCGATAAGCTCTGATATGGAGTATGGACTAGAATTTTTTATGATTATTCTGAATAAGATTTTCCTGTTAGTAAGCAATGCTTTTAACTATAAGTGATATGATAGACCTATAAAAAAAGCGGGAAATTTTGTATAATTAAGATATGTTTTATTATTCCTTTGAAAGGGGGATCTTTATGCTAGTTTTGTCGGGAATAGTTATTATGATTTTGGGGTTAGCATTTCGATTCAATGCACTGCTTGTCATTTTGCTAGCAGGTATTGTCACAGGTCTAGTTGGTGGTGTAGGATTTCGAGAAACAATAGCTGCTATAGGAAAAGCATTTGTAACTAATCGATATATGTCTTTATTTATACTGATTTTACCAGTAGTAGGGATTATGGAACGTCATGGCTTAAGAGAACGTGCGGGATATTTAATCGGTAAAATTAATGCAGCAACTGCGGGAAGAATATGCATGCTTTATATGTTAATAAGACAAGTAACGGTAGCATTTGGTATTTCCTTAGCAGGAATGCCTGCGTTTGTTAGACCTCTTATTGCTCCAATGGCTGAAGCCGCTGCATTACATGGACAAGAAGTTTCACAAGAGACAATTGATAAAATCAGAGCAATGGCGGCTTCTGCTGATAATATTGGAAACTTTTTTGGCCAAAATATTTTTATTGCGGCAGGAGGAATATTATTGATAAAAGGAGTTATGGAACAGGCTGGTATTACAATCAATTTAGCAGAAATGATTTTATATTGTATTCCAACAGCCATTACTGCATATATTCTAGCGAGTATTAGATATATCCTTTTTGATAAAAAAGTTAAAGATTTAATTGCTAAAGATACGTTAAGTATATAGAGGGGGTGTATGTATGGAGTTGTTTGGATTACCTGCATTAGAAATTGTTTATATATTAACAGGAATAGTGTTAACTATTGTTGCTATACAATCCTTTAATGATAAAGAAAATACAAAACGTGTAGGAACAGGATTATTTTGGTTAACCTATGCTATTAGTTTTATGTTTGGAAAGTATATACCAGATGAAATTAATGGATGGATGGTAATTTTTATGGCAGCTATAGTGGCTACTAAGCAGTTGGGGAAAGGTTTTTATAATGAATCTTCTACAGAAATGAAGCTGTCTGAGTCTAAAAGAATTGGCAATGCCATTTTTGTGCCAGCATTGTTAGTCGGTGTTGTTACATTTTTAGTTGGAATCTTTACTAAACTAGGTGCTTTAGTAGGACTTGGTATTGCTGCGATGGTTGCTCTATTTGTAGCAGTGTTTTTAACACGAGTATCAGTACATCAAGGATTTAATGAAGGTCGTCGCCTGATAGATGCAATTGGGTGGACAGCTATTTTATCACAATTGCTAGCAGCATTGGGTTATGTTTTTGGTATTGCTGGCGTAGGCAAGGTTATTGCTACAGGAATATCAAGTGTAATCCCAGTTGATAATGTTTTTGCGGTCGTGGCTACATATTGCCTTGGTATGGCACTATTTACAATTGTTATGGGAAATGCATTTGCGGCTTTTGCAATGATGACAACGGGTATTGGAATACCTATGTTAATTAATATGCATAATGCAAATCCTGCAATGATAGGGCCAATTGCTATGCTTGCAGGGTATTGTGGAACATTATTGACACCAATGGCAGCAAATTTTAATATTGTGCCAACGGCTTTATTAGAAATGAAGGACCAATATGGGGTTATTAAGGCGCAATGGCCTGTAGCAGTATCTTTATTAGTATTTAACATATTACTTATGTATTATTTCATGGTATTCTAAAGTAATATAATAAAAATAAATACCTGTATAGTCATATTAAGAGGCGGTTAATAATGAAAACAATCTTAGTAACAGGGTTTGATCCATTTGGTGGAGAAGCTATAAACCCAGCTTGGGAAGCTGTTAAAGAATTAGAAGGATATATGGTAAACGACTATAAAGTTGTTACAAAAATGGTGCCAACAGTTCGATATGATAGTGTAAATGCTGTAAAACAAGCTGTTGAAGAGCATCATCCAGAAGCAATTATGTTAGTAGGTCAAGCTGGTGGAAGACCAGATATTACGGTAGAAAGAATTGCTATTAATATAGATGACTTCCGCATTGCAGATAATAAAGGTAACCAACCTAAAGATGAATTTATTGTAGAAGGTGGAGCTCCAGCTTATTTTGCCACATTGCCGATTAAAGATATGGTTAGTGGTTTACAACATCAAGGAATTCCAGCTAGTATTTCAAATACCGCAGGTACCTTTGTTTGCAATCATATTTTTTATGGTGTAGCACATGAAGTTGCAAATACGAATATTCGTTGTGGATTTGTACATATACCATATTTGCCAGAACAAGTAGTAACTAAGCCGGGTCAACCAAGTATGGCTAAAAATATTGTTGTAGAAGGGTTACAATCTATGGTCAATACAATTTGCAGTGGAAAAAGATATGAAATAATAGATCCTGTGGATTATGTAATTCCACATGATTAGTTATAAGTAATAAAACTTTTAAAATAAATGTGAGGATTTATGCATATGAGCATAATCCCACATTTATTTTTTAAATAATTACATTTAATGATTATTATGGCAATAGATGTATATGCAAGTATGATAATTCGGAGCTTGAGCATAAGGTGGATATATGAAGTTAATTAAACAGAATAAGAGAACATCAATTTTACTAGGTGCAGCATTTCTTATGGCAACTTCATCTATCGGACCAGGATTTATGTTGCAGACAGCAGCATTCACAGCTGAACTTAAAGCGGAATTTGGCTTTGCAATTGTATTATCGATTATTTTTTCTATTATTGCTCAGCTTAATGTGTGGACAATTATTAGTGTATCAGATAAGCGAGGACAAGACATTGCTAATCAAATATTACCAGGACTTGGCTATGTAGTTGCATTCTTGGTAGCCTTAGGTGGATTAGTTTTTAATATAGGAAATATTGGCGGAGCATCGATGGCACTCCATATTGTAGCTGGAATTGATATTAATATAGGTGCAGCTATAAGTGGAATTATTACTATGCTTCTCTTTATATTGCCTAAAGCCGAGAATATTCTTGATGGAACTTCTAAAATACTGGGTATGGTAATGATAGCTCTGATTGGATTTATTGCGTACTCTACGGATCCACCTGTAAAATTGGCTATTACACATACGATTATGCCAGACTATATTCCTTGGTTAGCTACCTTGACATTGATTGGTGGAACGGTTGGTGGATATATAACTTTTTCCGGCGGACATCGACTTATAGATGCTAATATTACAGGAAAAGAAAATTTACATCATGTACGCCAATCTGCCTTCTGGGGAATACTAATAGATGCTTTTGTTAGAGTTTTATTGTTTTTAGCTGTTTTAGGAGTGGTGACATCAGGTGCGCTATTGGATCCTAAGGATCCAATAGGAAGCACATTTTTAATAGCTGCAGGTTCATTTGGGTATATGATTTTTGGAATTATATTTTTATGCGCATCTTTGACTTCTATTTTAGGCGCTGCATATACTTCTATTTCTTTTTGTAAAACCCTATTTCCTATAATAAATAAATATGAAAAAAGTGTTATTATGCTCTTTATTGCGATTTCAACGTTTATTTTAATTTTTATAGGAAAGCCAGTATCATTAATGATTGTAGCAGGTACAGTAAATGGATTTATCTTACCAATCACATTATCTGTTATGTTGATTGCTACTCGTAGAAAGGATATAGTCGGAGACTATTTACATCCAAAAGTCTTATATTATCTAGGTTGGGTTGTTGTTTTAATTACAGCCTATATTGCAGTAATATCTGTGCATAGTATTTTTAAATTATTTTGATTTTTTGAGATCAAAAATACTATTTTGTAAATTAATTAATCATTTTGTATTTTCCTGTTAGCATAGTAAAAGTAACAGAAATATCTTGACGTATAAGCGTCCTTGCTTTATAATACTTATAAGCTTAATGAATCGGTACGAGAGACCGAAGAGCGTAATTTGAACCTTTTAAATTAGTCCTGTGAGGCTAGTAAGGGAACGTAGTAGGAGTGCTTTACTTATAATCTATAGGTGTGCTCTATAATAGAATCACTATAACTATGCGACCTCTTGCCTTACGGCAAGGGGTCTTTTTGCGTGTAATAGAAGTACTACAAAGGAGGCTATGATGGGAGAAATCAGCTTAAAAGGTAAGCACCTATTAGGACTGCAAGGTCGGTCAAAAGAAGAAATTGAACTCATTTTGCGTGTAGCTAAAAAAATGAAAAAAATTGTTTTATCGGACAATAAGAAACATCCATTATTAAAAGGCAAATCTATTATTAACTTGTTTATGGAGAATAGTACACGTACAAGAAGTTCCTTTGAGTTAGCAGGTAAATATTTAGGGGCTGATGTCATCAACATTTCCAAGAGCGGTAGCTCTATGGCAAAAGGGGAAAGTTTCCGTGACACATTATTAACAATGTCTTATATGGGAACAGACGCCATCGTAATGCGCTCTAGTGAAGAAGGAGCTCCTTTATATGCCACAAAATGTGTAGATCCAATTATTATCAATGCTGGTGATGGAGCTCATGAACATCCAACACAAGCCTTATTAGATATGTACTCTATCTTAGAACATAAACCTACATTAGAAGGTTTAAAAGTAGTTATCATAGGCGATATCATGCACAGCCGTGTAGCGCGCTCCAATATTTATGGATTAAAAACAATGGGTGCTGATGTGCATCTAGCTGGTCCACGTACGTTAGTATACCCAGAACTAGAAAAATTGGGTGTTACAGTTCATCATGATGTACGTGAAGCTGTGAAAGATGCAGATGTGGTAAACGTATTGCGTATCCAATTAGAACGGATTCACTCCGCGTTATACCCAAGTAATCGTGAATATGCACGTATCTTTGGTATTAATAAATCTGTGTTAGAAAACGCAAAAGATGATGTATTAGTATTGCATCCAGGACCAATGAATAGAGGTCTTGAAATTGCGCCAGATGTGGCGTATGGTGATGCATCAGTAATCCAAGAACAAGTGCGTAATGGTGTAGCCATCCGTATGGCGATTTTATACTTAACAATTATCGGAGGTGACGGTAGTGAGCTTGCTGATTAAAAATGGTACGGTAGTTAACCCGGCAAAAGGACAACATGAAGTAGCAGATATTCTTGTAGAAAATGGTGTAATTGCAGCAATTGGACAAAATTTACAAGCGAATCAAGCAGAGGTATACGATGCAACAGGTCTTATCGTAGCTCCTGGATTAATTGATATTCACACGCATTTACGTGAACCAGGTCAAGAAGCAAAAGAAGACTTTCACAGTGGTACACAAGCGGCAGCAGCAGGTGGATTTACACGTGTTGTAACTATGGCAAATACAAACCCTGTTGTGGATAACGCTCCATTAGTACGTGGATTGCGTAAACAAGCTGAATTGACAGGGGTTGTAAAAGTAGATTTTATGGGCGCTGTGTCTAAAGGCTTGCAAGGAAAAGAACTTGCAGAAATGGGTGATATGGCAGAAGCTGGTGTAGTAGGTTTCTCCGATGATGGACACTATGTAGAAAGTGCAGCTTTCATGCGTCGTGCTTTAGAATATTCATCCATGTTTGGAAAAATGGTTGTAGACCATGCAGAAGAATGTAGCTTAACTTGTGAAGGTCACATGCATGAAGGTATCGTTTCCTATGAAATGGGTGTAAAAGGTCGCCCAGCTGTGGCAGAAGATTTAGCGGTAGCTCGTGATATTATGCTAGCAGAAATGACTGGTGGACATATCCATATTGCACATGTGAGTACAAAAGAAGCTGTTGATCAAGTACGCCGTGCGAAAGCAAAAGGAATCAAAGTAACTTGTGAAGTAACAAGCCAACATTTAGTGTTCACAGATGAATATTTACGAGATTATAATCCAGACTTTAAAATGGCTCCACCAATTCGTTCTGAAGATCATCGCCAAGCGTTGTTAGAAGCATTACAAGATGGCACAATTGATGCAATAATTACGGACCATGCACCACATGCGTACGAAGAAAAAGATGTGGAATTCTGCTGTGCAGCGAATGGTTTCACAGGATTGGAAACATCCTTTGCGGCAGTAATTACACATGTATTAAAAACAGGTATCCTCACAATTGATGAAATCATCAATTTAATGAGTACTAAACCAGCTCAATTAATCGGAGTAGACGGAGGCGTACTTGAAGTAGGAAAACCTGCGGATATCTCAGTCCTTTCTTTAGATGAAACTTGGACTGTAGATAGAAATAAATTCTACACTCGTGGTAAATCATGTCCATTTGATGGTATGACAGTCACTGGTAAAGCAAAATTAACAGTAGTAGATGGAAAAGTTGTAATGAAAGACGGGGTTGTAATCGGGTGACAGGAAAACTGGTATTAGAAAATGGAACTATCTTTGAGGGCACATTGCTGGGGGGCATGCCAATCGTTGGCGAAGTAGTGTTTAATACAGGGATGACGGGATATCAAGAGATTTTAACAGATCCGTCATATGCAGATCAAATTATTACTTTAACTTACCCATTAGTAGGCAATTATGGTGTCACACGTGAGGTAGATCAATCTTCTAAGCCCTATTGCAAGGCAATGATTGTAGGAGAATTGTGTACGTTCCCTAGTAATTGGCAAAATGAGGGGACATTTGAGGAATATATGAGAAGCCATGGTATTCCATGTTTATACAATGTGGATACACGTGCAATTACACGTGCTATCCGCAGCCATGGCGTGATGAAAGGGGTTATTTGCCCAACAGATACACCACAAGAGAAAATCGATGCTTTATTAGCGCAACCACTAGCGACAGATCACATTATGCGTGTTACCACAAAATGGGAAGGTCGCCGTGGTCAAGATACAGCTGAGTTTCATGTAGCTGTGTACGATTTTGGTGTGAAAGAAAATATTCTTCAATCCTTGGAAAACGAAGGGTGTCGATTGACAATTTTCCCAGCTCATACAAAAGCTGAAACAGTGATGGCTTGCAATCCTGACGGAATCTTCTTGTCCAATGGACCGGGAGACCCGAAAGACGTACCTGAAGTTGTTGAAGAAATAAAAAAATTAGTAGGCCAAAAACCTATTTTTGGTATTTGCATGGGACATCAATTGATTGCTCGTGCATTTGGTGGTGAAACGTATAAGTTGCGTTTTGGTCATCGTGGATCTAACCATCCAGTAAAAGATTTAGATACGAATCGTGTTCATATTACCTCTCAAAATCATGGTTATGCAGTTGATGAAGCAAGCCTAGAGGGTTCTGGATTGCGCGTATCCCATCGCAGTGTGAATGATGGTACTGTAGAAGGATTAGTGCATAATGAATTGCCGATTATGTCGGTACAATATCACCCAGAAGCATCTCCGGGGCCAACTGATAATGTATATTTGTTTGAACGTTTTAAAACATTGATGAGAAGAGGTTAATGATGGAAAAGAAAAAAGTTCTTGTAATTGGTTCTGGTCCAATTATTATCGGGCAGGCAGCTGAGTTTGATTATGCAGGCACACAGGCTTGTCAATCTCTTCGTGAAGAAGGTTATGAAGTTGTATTAGTGAACTCTAATCCGGCTACTATCATGACAGACCGTGATATTGCGGACCGCGTTTATATTGAGCCGATTTCTTTGGAGTTTGTTACAGAGATTATCCGTAAAGAACGCCCATATGGGGTGTTGGCTACATTAGGTGGACAAGTTGGTCTCAATATGGCGGTAGAACTGTCAGAGGCAGGAGTCCTTAAGGAGTATAATGTAAAATTACTAGGTACTACTTTAGAGGCTATCAAACAAGCGGAAGACCGTGAACTGTTTAAAGAAGCGATGAAGCGTATCAATCAACCTGTGCCAGAATCTGATATTTTCAGTGATGTGGCGGAGGCAGTGGATTTTGCCAATCGTATTGGATACCCTATCATCATCCGTCCTGCCTATACACTAGGTGGCACAGGCGGCGGTATTGCTCATAACGAAGAAGAAATGTACATGATTGCTCTTCGTGGCATCAAGCTTAGTCCAATCCATCAAATTCTTGTAGAACGATCTGTAGCTGGTTGGAAAGAAATCGAATACGAAGTGATGCGTGACCGCGCAGATAACTGTATCATTGTATGTAATATGGAAAACATTGACCCAGTAGGGGTTCATACAGGTGATTCGGTGGTAGTAGCACCATCTCAAACCTTGAATGATACACAGTACCAAATGTTGCGCACTGCCTCTGTGGATATCATTCGCTATCTTAAAATTGAAGGCGGTTGCAATGTGCAATATGCCTTAGATCCATATAGCAATCAATATTATGTAATCGAAGTAAATCCACGTGTGTCTCGCTCTTCTGCATTAGCCTCTAAAGCAACGGGATATCCCATTGCTAAGGTAGCGGCGAAGGTTGCTATCGGCATGACCTTAGATGAAATTACAAATGCTGTTACAGGAGAAACAAAAGCGTGCTTTGAACCATCCTTGGACTATGTGGTAACAAAATTTCCTCGTTGGCCATTTGAAAAATTTAATTTGGCGGATCGTACGTTGGGAACACAAATGAAAGCCACTGGCGAAGTTATGGCTATCGACAGAACCTTAGAAGGTTCTCTATTAAAAGCCATTCGTTCTCTAGAAATTGGATTAGATCATATTGAACTTAAAAAGATTGCTCATGAAACGCCTGAGCAACTGATTGAACGATTACAATTAGTGGATGATGAACGTCTCTATGTCATCGCTCAAGCTCTTCGTGTGGGTATTAGTGTAGAAAAAATTTGCTACATTACAAAAATTAACTCTTTCTTCATCAATAAAATTAAAAATATTGTATTAGTAGAAAAAGATTTGGCTACTAATGGTGTAACAAAAGCAAATTTAAAAACTGCGAAGCGTTACTCTTTCCCAGACCAAGTCATTGCTAGATATGCAAATTGTAGTGCTGAAGAAGTGTTGGCAAAACGCAATGAATGGAATATTCATCCAACCTATAAATACGTAGATACCTGTGCCGCAGAATTTGAAGCGCACACGCCATATTATTACAGTGCCTATGCCACAGAAGATGAAGTAGTACCACGTGGTGAAAACAGCGTTATCGTTCTTGGTTCCGGTCCAATTCGTATCGGACAAGGGGTAGAGTTCGATTATTGCTCTGTTCATTCCTCATGGGCATTACGTAAAGCTGGTATGAAATCTATCATTATTAACAACAACCCAGAGACAGTAAGTACAGATTTTGATACATCTGATAGCTTGTACTTTGAACCGTTGACAGTAGATGATGTGATGGAAATTATCCGCAAGGAGAACCCAGTAGGAGTTATCGCTCAGTTCGGTGGACAAACAGCAATTAACTTAGCAGGACCGTTGGCTGCACGAGGTGTAAACATTCTAGGTACATCTGTGGATAGCATCGATATGGCAGAAGACCGTGAACGTTTTGATGAATTGTTGGCAAAACTGGAAATTCCTCGTCCAGTAGGCGCTTTGGTAACTAGTGACGAAGAAGCCTTAGAAGCGGCAAAACGCTTGCAATATCCATTGATTGTTCGCCCGTCCTATGTACTAGGTGGTCGTGCTATGGAAATCGTATATAATGATCAAGAATTAGATCGTTATATGAAAGAAGCTGTAGTAGCATCCAAAGATCACCCAGTGTTAATCGACCGCTACATGGTAGGCATGGAAGTAGAAGTAGATGCTATCTCTGATGGTATCGATGTATGCATCCCTGGTATCATGGAACAAGTAGAACGTGCCGGCGTACACTCTGGTGACTCCATCGCCGTATATCCAGCACAACATTTGTCTGAGGAATTGACAGAACAAATCGTAGATTACACACGTCGCATCGCTAAAGGCCTTAATGTAAAAGGTGTGCTCAACATCCAATACATCGTGGTAAATGGTGAACTTCATGTGATCGAAGTAAACCCACGTTCTAGCCGTACAGTGCCTTTCATCAGTAAAGTAACAGGTATCAACATGGTAGAATATGCGACACGCATCGCCTTAGGGGAAACCTTGGAAAGCTTAGGCTTACCAACAGGCTTAGTGCCAGCTCGTCCACATGTGGCGGTGAAAGCACCAGTATTCTCCTTCTCTAAAATGGGCTTAGTAGAAATTGCCTTAGGACCAGAAATGAAATCCACTGGGGAAGTAATGGGTATTGGTCGCACCTATGCAGATGCTTTATTCAAAGCCATCCATGGTGCAAATATGCGCATTCCAGATAAAGGTAATATCTTGATGACTGTAGCTGACCGTGATAAAGAAGAAGCAGCTCGTTTAGCAAAAGGCTTTATCGATTTGGGATACCATATTATGGCTACTGGTGGTACAGGCCGTTATTTCACAGAACATGGCGTGGATTGCACTGTAGTAAATAAAATTTCTGAAGGTAATCCAAACTGTGCTGACTTCATTCGTGAAGGTAAGGTGGACTTGATGTTGAATACATTAACCTATGGTAAAAAACCAGAGCGTGAAGGATTCCAATTGCGTCGTTTGGCTGTAGAAATGGGTGTACCATGCTTGACATCCTTGGATACAGCTCGTGAAGTGTTACATGTTGTAGCTAGTCGCGCTACTGCAGGTGATGTAATTACAGTAGATGCTGTTCAAGATTATGAAATGGAGTAATCATACATGAGTGGATATGTAGAAATGGGTCGAGTGATTCATAACACCCAAATAGGCAGTGATGTATGGAGAATGTCCATATATGCACCCAAACAAGCAAAAGCGGCACAACTAGGACAGTTTTGTAATGTCCGCGTTACAGGGGGCACAGCGCCCTTGTTGCGCCGACCTATCAGTTATGCAGGATTTGATGCGAAAGCAGGCACTATTGACTTATTGTATCGTGTGGTAGGTAAGGGCACTGAACTAATGACCAAACTAAAAGAGGGGGATACCTTAGATTGCTTGGGACCATTAGGTCAAGCGTTTACCACTGCAGACCGCATGTTACTCGTAGGTGGTGGTGTTGGAATTGCGCCCATGCTATGTATCGCTGATCGGTTACAACCAGGCCAAGAGGCGCATGTGATATTAGGATTCCGCAATGCAAGCGAATCTTTCTGGGCAGACTTATTTAAAGATAGCCCCGTGACCGTTCATATCACCACAGATGATGGCTCATTGGGTACTAAAGGATATCCTACGACGGTGATGGAAACACTGATGAAAGAGGAACAGTTTGATGCAGTTTTGACATGTGGTCCTACACCGATGATGAAAGGTGTGGCTGCTGTAGCGCAACAAATGGAAGTGCCTTGCCAAGTGTCTTTAGAGGAACGCATGGGTTGTGGTACTGGCGGTTGCGTAGGCTGTGCATGCCAAGGTAAAAGTGGCACACGATATAAAGTGTGTAAAGATGGCCCTGTATTCCCTGCCGAGGAGGTGTTTTACTAATGGCTACTGTAGATCCTAAATTAGCAGTGGAGTTCTGTGGTATCTCCATGAAAAATCCTATCGTAGCAGCATCGGGCACCTTTGGGTTCGGATTGGAATACGATGGTTACTTAGACCTCAATACAGAGGTAGGTGCGATTTCTGTAAAAGGTTTAACACCTACCGCTCGACCTGGTAATGCTGGTGTACGTATCGCTGAAACGCCATCTGGGGTGTTGAACTGTATTGGATTAGAAAATCCTGGAGCAGAAGCGTTTGTAGCAGATATATTGCCAAATTTAAAACAATATGATGTACCAATTTTTGCCAATATCTCTGGTAATACACTGGAAGAGTACGAATATATGGCAAAAACATTGACCGTCGAGGGTGTAGCAGCCTTAGAGGTCAACATTAGTTGTCCTAATGTAAAATGCGGAGGAATGGCATTTGGTGTACAGGCGGAGAGTGCTGCAGCTGTATGTAAAGCCGTAAAAGCGCATACAGATTTGCCAGTGATTATGAAATTATCGCCCAATGTAACAGACATCGTAGAGATTGCTCGTGCTGTAGAAGCGGCAGGGGCAGATGGTATTAGTATGATTAATACCCTATTAGGGATGTCTGTAGATCTACGGACTCGTAAGCCATTATTGGGGAATATCTATGGTGGTTTATCTGGTCCAGCTGTAAAACCAGTGGCATTGCGTTTAACACATCAAGTGGCACAAGCTATTGAAATCCCAATTATGGGGGGTGGCGGCATCATGACTGGTGAAGATGCCTTAGAATTTATGTTAGTAGGAGCTGACATCGTGTCTGTGGGGACGGCAACGATGGTGGATCCACGAGCTATTGGCATCATCGCTAGTGAAATGAGCGCTTATTGCGAAAGCCAACATATCGAACATGTATCGAACTTAGTTGGTGGTATTATTATGCCTTAATAAGAGAAAATGTATATCTCCTGTAATAGGTTTATAGTGTCTGCAATACATCTAAAATCAGAGTGGTTATCAGGAAATATATCGATATAGGGAAAGCCCTAAAGAAGAGAACTTTGAATACAATACAGAAAAGGACTGTTCCAGTGAAAGTGACACTGGGAACAGTCCTTTTAGTGTTTAGAGTTTATTGAGCAATTCTTCTTTTTTCTGTTGAAATTCTTCGTCAGTAATGGCTCCTATATCGAGGAGTTCTTTTAATTGTTTAATACGAAGAATTGGGTCATCCTGGGTGAGCACTATATTAGGTGTATTGGTAGCATCATCAGATGTATCCTCTACTTCAATAGTAGTAGTTTCCACTGGAAGACCTGCCTCAATGGCGGCTTTGACGGCTGCTGTGTTCACCCATAAGCCACGTTGCTGTTGATCGTAATCGTAAGCTATGGTGCCACGAGATTCAATCCAAGCTTGTAAATTTTCATTCACTAAGTTGGTAAGAACATCGAGGGTGGCAAGGCAAGTATCTCGACCTTGAATGAGTAAGACACGATGGGTGCGACTCACCTCTTTGTTGTCGATATGGTCGATATCTGTATCGTAAAACTTCGCGCGTGTACCATAGCGACCACGATACGTAAAAAGACCTGTTTCTGTATTGTAAGTAATTTTAACTTGCAATGTATGACCGCCAGGGGCATAACTTATGATATGGTCTGGGGTCTGAGTGAACCAATCGAAGAATCCCATAGTGACTATCCTTTCTTACTTTTACTTGGCCAACGTGTAGGAGAACCGTAGCGGTTGTTTCCGGTAGAACCAGGGAAACAGGCTAGGAATCCATGAAGGATATAGACGATAATAAGATGTAAGATGTATATATTTTTTAATGGGATGTATAGATTTGTACATAGAATATACATGCCCAACAAGATGCCGATAAAGCGACCAGGCAATCCAATGTCATTGAGACGACGGATGTATAAGGTATAGTAGAACGGTAACAATATAATATAACCGGCATAGGCTAATGCTTTAATGGCAAAATAAGCCGGCAAGATGACCACCACATTTAACAGTTGTTGGATAAACATATTAAAGATATGCATGGTAGCAGATAAAAATAATATGCTTATGATAAATTGAAAGCGATTGATACGTCCAGATGTGCTTAGCACATGATGGCTGTATGGTTCAATCTTGAGTATAAGAAATAGGGAGATCAGGCCTACAAGGAATGAAATCCCCACATTAATTAGTATGTCCATAAGGAACCTCCTTACATGCTATGAATAAGTATAGCATAGATTGAGATATCTGGCGAACTGTGGTGAAATGGAATGGTATTGAAAGAGATTCTTCATTGAAGTTTTAAAAAAGTAGGGTACTATATAGAAAGTTAGTAGAAAAAAATAGGCAAAATAGCGGTTCATTGGTATAATAGTAAAGATAGTAAAAAATTGGTTCACTTTTTTCTTTCTAACTACGACTATATAGTTATGAAAGGAGGAACGTATGGAACCTGTAACAACACCTATGGAAAAACGCATTAGCATGGTTCGTGCCTGGTTAGATGCAGCGGCTAAATCGTATGCCGCCAAAGGAAGTGTGAAAGGAAACTTTCATCTCTTCTTGGCGCAAGCAGAGATGAAGCAAATGAATGAAGGGAAACCTTCTATTGTGTCCTATGCACAACGAGCTGTCTTAGCACTTGCACTAGTAGGAATCATAGGAGCAACACATTGGTGGGTATCACAACATGAAACAGGGAATACGGCGCACACTCCTGTCATTGACACACAGGTGGAAGTACAGCCAAATAAGGTTAGTACTCCAATGGTTGTAAAAGAATCACCACCTGTAGAACAAGCAGAAACAAAAGTAGTGGAAACCGTGGAAAAACAGGAACATGTGGTGACTACGCGACCAACTGTGGAGGCAACACCAGAGCCCTCTATTAGTTCAAAAGACATGTTACATGCAGTGCAAGCTGGTGGACGTATTTTGCGAGATTAGCACCTTTTATATTCTAAGGAGGAACATATATGAAGGGAAACCTATCTTATAAGAAATTTTTAACCTTTGCTGTCCTAGCAGCAATCAGTGCAACTCCAGTATTTGCTGACAATGCTACGACAACGGAAAGTGGCAAAACAATTGCTAAATTGTCCATGGCGGACTTAGGAAAGCAAAATACTACACGCCAAGAAACAGTAGCTGCTGGTGATGCAGCCACAGAAGCAGCCATCGCTGCAGCTCGTGAAGGCTTATCGGAAGCAGCACAACGTGATGCAATTGAAGAACAACGTAAACGTGTGGATAACTCTTCTTTGGCTACGAATGATAAAGAAGTTAAAACCATCACAAAAGCTGGTGGTGATAAATTAGAAGAAGCACAAGCAGCTGGTGTGGAAACAGCGATTCCTCAAGTACAAGCTCGTTATTTCACATCGTTAACAGAAACAGAATTACAAAAATATGTAGGTAAAACAATTACAAATATCTCTATTGAAGGTCTTGATGCAGCTAATCAGCCAGCATTCCTATCCTTATTGCAAGGTAAAATTGGTGATGTCGTTACTGTAGAAGGCATTTCAAAAGAAATAGCAAACTTGGGTGGTTCTGGTGTTCTTTCAGAAATTACACCAGTATTTACAGAAGTGCCAGAAGGTGTGAAAGTAGCGTACCATGTAACATTAAACCCAGTGATCAAAGGTGTGTCTGTAGAAGGTAACACTGTGTACAAAACAGATGTATTGGTGAACTACTTAGGCGTGCAACCGAATTCTGTATTGAATACTATTTCCGTAGGGGAAAAAATACAAGGTATTAATGCCGCGTACCAACGTGATGGTTATATCTTAGCGCATGTAAAAGACATGGCTGTAGACGACAATGGTGTATTACACGTATTTGTGGTAGAAGGTATTGTAGAACGTATTACACCACATGGTAATAAGAAAACGAAAGATCGAGTGATTACTCGTGAATTCAATCAAAAAGTGGGTCAACCATTCAATAAATTCTTAGTACGTCGTTCTGTAGAAAAAGTATATAACTTAGGTTTCTTTGATGATGTAAACGTACGTTTAACACAAGGATCCACAGAAGAAACGGTAAATATTGAAGTAGATGTGTTGGAACATAAAACAGGTACTATTACATTAGGTGCTGGTTACTCTGGTTCTGATGGATTTGTGGGTATCGTAGAAGTAGGGGAAGAAAACTTACGTGGTACTGGTGACAAAATTAAAGTTCACTGGGAATTCGGCGGTACAGCAGGATATAAAAATTACTCTGTATCTTACTTGCGTCCATGGATTGATAGTAAAGGCACATCTCTTGGTGTAACCTACTTCAACCAATTAAACGAATACACAGATTATAATGAAAAAGGACAATCTGTGGCTACCTATGATAGAAAATCTAATGGTCTTAATGTATCTTTAGGTCGTCAAACAGCTGAGTTTACTCGTGATTATTTGACACTAGAACATCGTAAAGATACCTATATTTGGGATAACAAGGATTCCAGTGGTTTCCGTTATGATACAAACCAATCTCAAGGGCCTCGTTGGAATAACCATGGATATCCATTCTTAGCATCTGGATACTTGAAAAACAACTTCGGTACAACAAACAGTGTGAGCTGGCAAAAAGTATTCGACTCCCGTGATAATGTGTATGAACCAAGCCGTGGTAAACGTTTATCCAGTACATTACAATGGGGTGGTCATGGCTTAGGCGGTGACTTCAACTTCTACAAATTCACTGGTGAAGCTAGAACCTATAAAAAAGTAGGCAATAAACAAGTATTGGCATTCCGCGGTCGTATCGGTTGGGCTGTTGGTGATTTACCATATAGCCAATTATATACAATCGGTGGTTCTGATTCTCTTCGTGCTTATGAGGATGATCAATACCGTGGTAAGAAAATGTACAATTTCACAGCGGAATATCGTTTCCCAATTTGGAATAAAGTAAGTGGCGCCTTATTCACTGACTTAGGTGATGCTTGGGATGCACCAAATGTACCTTGGTTCTCTCATTCTAAAACATTCAATGCTTCCGTCGGTGCCGGCGTGCGTGTGACAACACCAATTGGTCCAGTACGTATCGACTATGGTATTAGTAAAAATCAAAAGAAATTCCACTTCAGCTTTGGTGGACAATTCTAATTGATGACGATACAAAAATGGATAGGAGGGGCTCTTCTGATGGCAACATTAGGGATTCCCTCTGTCTATGGAGCTCCTGTTCAGACGGTGCATGTGGACCTGCACAGTACAACGGGAGCGATTCCGAGAGCTTTGGAATCGCGGATGGTCGCCAGTATTCAAGGAGCGGCTACCTATATGTATCAAGGGAAAGAGGACTTTCAAATTAGAGAGTCTCTTCAGGCTTATGAAAAAGCAACTATGGATGTGGTGGATCGGATCCTCTATGGATACACGGTAAAAGCTATAGCTATGGATGTAGGCAACAATTTGAATATTCATCTTACCTTAGAGCCGTATGGAAAGGTAGTACAATCTCTGGAAGCTACGGTGAATTATGGCAATATATCGCCCTATGGACGGTCGTTGATAGATGCCGATTTAGGGAATGTAAAGCCGCGATTAGAGCAAATGCTATTGGGAGCATCACTGGATTCACTAGATTGGATTACACCACTGGTGCAAAAGTCGGTTCGTAGTGACCTAGAAGGCTCCCTTCCTGAGTTTACCCCACAAATTGATGTGGTAGGAGGCGATACAGCAAAGGCGACGGTGTACTTGGTTCCTAACGGAAATAGCGTAAGTCGTACAGCGGTGACGATTCAATCTAATACATTACCGAGCGTGTTCTTTTATACTATGCGTCAATACTATGAAAAAAAACTACGCCAATTAGAGGGCCTGCCAGTGTCCTTTGTCAGACGTCATCAAATGATGATAGAAAAGGAGATACAAGGTGAACTCAACAAAAGTCGTGGTGTTACGCAGTTTGGTGTGACGATGATTCCCACCTTGGAAGTGGGATCGGAGACGACCTTGCAAATTCATGTAGATTCCTCTAAGTATATTCTTCGAGGGGAAGGCTATTTGGATATGGGGCGTGGCGTAGATTCTGTAGGATTACGGTTGTATACGGGGGTTCATGATGGGCCTCATGATTGGTATGTAGAAACAGAGTTTTTGCCGAATCGTTTGGAATGGTCCTTTAAGCCATCTTATGGGTACCAATTCACGAAAGATACAAAGATAGGGTATCAATATGGATTGCCTAATCACCACCAGTATGGAATAGTGCAACAAACTATTGGAAACCGTTGGAATGCAAGATATGAAAGAGATATGACTGCAAAAGCGAATGAATTTGCTCTTTCCTATGATGTACATGAATATTTACGATTAGAATATATATGGGGTGACCATGATCGATGGTTACGCCTGATAGGACGAATATAAAGAAAGAAGGTAGATACACTATGATGCGTTTATTGAACAATAAAAAGAATGTAAAAACAGTGTCCATCATTGTTGGCGTTCTTTTTGTTATCAGTGTGGGTGCTTTGGCGTACACACAGATGGCAGGACATGGTGGTTCTAATGCGATTAGTAACATTGGCGTCATCGATATGCAACGAATTGTAGAAAGCAATCCGAACTTAGTGCAAGATGCACAACAAGAATATGCAGCATATAACGAAGAATTGCAAAAAGAATTTAACGAAAAATCCGCTAATTTAGATGAAGCAGGTAAAGCTAAATTATCTGATGAACTTCGTCAAAAAATGCAAGAAAAGCAACAAACAATTCAAGATAATCTTAAAAAACGTGTAGATGAAGCGTCTAAAACTGTAGCCGATGGCAAAGGTCTTAGTGTTGTATTGAGCCGTGAATCTGTGTTGTTTGGTGGTACTGATATTACAGAGCAAGTGAGCAAAAAATTAGCAGAAACTAAATAAGGTAACATCCAAATGGAAAAAGGACCTATCTTCGCTTTCATAGGTATGCTGGTATGTGCCGTAGGTATTGGTGGATATTATGGACACCAACACTCGAAGGCAATAGAGGCGCCACGAATTGGGGTTGTACGCTTGCAAGATGTGGTGGAACGACATCCAAACTTTCACAGTTATGATGAGCAAAAGAAAGAATTGTTGCGGCTAGAGGCACAACGGGATAGAGAAGATGAACTTCTCAAGTCTAAGTTAGGTGCTGAGGTAAACCAATCGGAAGAGCATCTGAAACAATTAGAGTCAAATTTAACAGAAAGTTTGAATCGTGAGTTACAAACTAAGATTGCCCTACGTGAGGCCGAGTTAAATCAAGAGTTAGCTGCTAAGCAACGGGCATTGATTGAACAATATCGTAAAAGCTATAAAGTAGAACCTAGTGAAGCAGATATAGAAATTGTGAATTTACAATTATGGTTAACAACTGAAATGAATGTAAAAGCGATTGATGATATGCAACGTCAACGTTGGGACGCTCAAAAACGTGAAAAAGAACAGCGTTTATCAGAATTGTTGGCACAGCGTAGTCATGGCCTGAGCGGCTCCGACAAATGGAAAGACATCGAATCGAAAGTGGCGGCAGTTATGGCATCAGCGCATGCAGAGGCACAACAAAAGTTAAGCGCCTATGCTACAGAACAGGCTAAAGCCTTAGGTGCACAGAGGGATCGTTCCATGAAAGGACTAGTGGACTCTCAACAAGAGGTGCTAGCAAAAGTTCGTCATGATGGTACCACATTGTGGGATGTAGAATGGGAACAGCGGTTGGCACAAAAACGTGATGAAGTGCAAGCCTTACATGATGCGATTCTAGAAGATATTCGAGTTCGTGCAGGAGTTCTGGCGAGAGCAAAACAACTAGATCTGGTGTTGGTGGACCATATTACGGATCGTACAGGCATGGATTTGACAGATGAAATCATTCAATCGTATGGACAATAAAGGAGTAAAGTGATGAAATCAATGTGGAAACGTATGGCTACAGGAGCTATGATGGTATGTGCATTAGGATTGGTTGCCGGTTGTGGCACCACAGATAAAGTAGGCGTGGTAAACACTGAAAAACTAGTGCAAGAAAGTCAAAAAGCAAAAGACATCAATAAAGAAATGGAAGCTAAACAAAAAGAAGTGACTGATCGTTTAGCCCAAGTGCAAGGCACACAAACAGAAGACCAATTCCATCAAACACAAATGAATGCACAACAAGAATTGCAAATCTTTGGTCAAGCAAAGGGTAAAGAGTTCAAAGCCTATGTGGAATCTAATATCCAAGCGGTAGCGAAAGAAAAAGAATTGACTGTAGTAGCGAATGATCAAGCCATTGTAACGGGTGGTATTGATATTACAGAAGACGTGCTTAAAAAGATGAATGAAGGCGCTACTTCCACAGAAACTAGTAAATAATAAGAGAGTGAAAAGTAAGGAGGCTTCAACGTGAAGTTTTCAGTAGAAGACCTAGCCAAATTGGTTGAGGGTACCGTATATGGTGATGGTTCTATTAGTATTGAAGAAGCCCGTAGTTTAGATCAAGGGGCAGAACATGCTATCAGTTTTGCTATCGGCGATTATAGAGAGTTTGCAAAAGATAGTAAAGCTGGGGCATTGTTGGTGGATGCAAAAATTGAAGATTGCACGATTCCTCAAATCGTAGTGTCCAACGCAAAAGCTGCCTTTGCTAAATTGTTAGAAGTATTCCATCCTCCTGTGGTATTTCCAGAGGGGATTCATGAAACGGCCATTATTGGTAAGAATGTAACAATTGGTAAGAATGTAAAAGTTGGACCCTATTGTGTAGTTTACGATAATGCCATCATTGGTGATAATGTCACATTACACGCCTATGTGTATATTGGACATAATGTACGTATTGGCGAAGGGACAACAATCTATGCAAGTTCCATTGTGCATGAAAACTGTATTTTAGGAAAACGAGTTGTGTTACGGGCTAATGCAGTTATTGGTGGAGAAGGCTTTGGCTTTGCCACTGAAAATGGTAAGCATACACATATCCCACAAGTAGGTAACGTAATTTTAGAAGATGATGTGGAAGTAGGTTCTTGCTCTTGTATCGACAATGCTACAATGGGATCTACTTTGGTACGCCGTGGTACAAAGATAGATAACTTAGTTCACTTAGGTCATAATGTGGAAATTGGTGAAGACTGTTTCTTGATTGCTCAAGTTGGTATTGCGGGTAGTACAAAATGTGGTAACCATGTTATCTTTGCTGGTCAAACTGGTTGTACAGGGCATATTACGATTGGTGACAATGTTACTTTTGCTGGTAAAACGGGTATCACAGGTAATGTGCCATCCAATGGACTATATGCGGGATTCCCAATGAGACCACACAAAGAATGGTTGAAATTGGCGGCTTATGAAAGCCGATTGCCAGATATGGTAAAACAGTTGAAAGCATTAGAAAAAGAAGTAGCTGCATTGCAAGCTAAATTAGAAGATAAATAGGTGTACCTATGTTATATATCTGTATGAAACTATTTAGTGCTATCCTATGCGCTTTACCATATCGAGTACAATATGGCATTGGGTACCTATTAGGACAATTAGGATGGCTCTTCACACCAAGCAATCGAAAACGATTGGCGATCGGACAAATCTTGTTTTGTCGAATTACAGATGATCCTGTAGAGGCAAAGCGAATTGCCAAAGCCAGTGTGACTCGATTTGGTCGTATGATTGTGGATGTGCTTCGGTATCCTGAAATTAAAGATGGTAAGTATAAAGAGATGTTCACCATGGAAGGCCGTGAATATCTGGAAACTGCCAAAGAAGATGGCAAAGGTGCTATTATTATCGCTCTCCATAGTGGAAACTGGGAATTACTAGGAGGCATTTTAGCATCGGAAGGGTATCCTTTGATTTCAGTAGCCATGCAACAACAAGGTGATGCGGACAAATTTATCAATGAATATCGTGAGCTTATGAAACAACACGTAACCTATAAAACAGGTGTCCGTGAAATGGTAAAAGAATTACAACAAGGTTCCTTCATTGGTCTTATTATGGACCAAGATCCAGGAGATAAAGGTCAGTTAGTACCATTTTTCGGCTACGAAACCTTGACTCCTGTAGGACCAGCCGCAATGGCTCGCATGCAAGATGTACCGATTATTCCGATTACCATTCGTTTTAATGAATATACTGAAAAACATGAAATTACCGTACATCCTCCTGTATATGCAGAAAAAACAGAGGACCGTAAACGTGATATTGCCGTTACATTGACAATGCTCAATGAATGGTTAGAAGATTATATTAGACGATATCCAGAAGATTGGTTCTGGCTCCATAACCGTTGGAAATGGACACGTCGTTTTTATGGTGAAACCATAGAAGTACCACCAGATGTAATGAACCAAAAACTGTAGAAAGGAGGTCCTTATGAAACAACAAACAATTAGTAAAGCCATTAGCTACGAAGGGGATGGATTACACAGTGGATTACCTGTGAAAATGCGTATCCTGCCTAGTGAGCCAAATACTGGGATTACCTTTGTACGTACAGATTTACCAGGCACTCCTTCTGTGAAAGCAGACATTCGCAATGTTACGAATACAATGCGGGCAACCACTTTAGAAGATGGGGAAGCAAAAGTATTTACAGTAGAACATATTTTAGCTGCCTTCTACGGCATGGCTATTGATAACTGTATCATCGAGTTGAACTCACCAGAACCTCCTATAGCTGATGGTGGATCAGCCACATTTGTGCAGCTTATTAAAGAGGCAGGCATTGTAGAACAAGATGTAGATCGTCGTGTGTACACTGTGAAACAATCTCATGGCATCTATGAAGAAGATAAATTTATCATCATTCGTCCTTATGATGGATTCCGAGTGACTTTCACAAGTATCAATAGCCATCCAATGCTAGGTACGCAACATGCAGATTATGAGATTAATCCTGATGTATTTGCTACAGAAATTGCACCAGCAAGAACGATTGGTTTTACAAAAGAAATCGAACAATTGCAAGCGATGGGATTAGCTAAAGGCGGATCCACGGAAAACGTGATTGTCTATGATGATACAACTTGTTTATCGGAACTTAATTTTCCAGATGAATTAGTGCGTCATAAAATTTTAGATATATTAGGTGATTTATTCTTGGTGGGCCATCTAAAAGGCCATATTATTGCTGTGAAATCGAGTCATAATTTAAACTCGCGATTAAGTCGAGAAATTTTAAAAGAAATGCAAGAGGAGGCATAACATGATTCTTACAATTGAAGAAATTATGGAAATTCTACCACACCGTTATCCATTCTTATTGGTAGATCGTATTATTGAAATGGAACCAATGAAGCGTGCGGTAGGTCTTAAAAATTGTACTTTCAATGAACCACATTTCATGGGGCACTTTCCAGGTAACCCTGTGATGCCAGGTGTATTGATTACAGAAGCGATTGCCCAAGTAGGTGGGATTGCACTCTTGTATCCTGAAGAAAATCGTGGTTTAACGCCAATGTTTACAGGTATTGATAAAGTGCGTTTCCGTCATCCTGTAAAACCTGGTGACCAAGTACGTATAGAAGCCGATGTAGTTAAAATCAAAGGCCGTATGGGCAAAGTAGAAGGACGTGCGTATGTAGGTGATAAATTGGTGGCAAGTGGTGAGTACATGTTCGCCTTAGTGAAACCAGAATAACTTTCAAAATATAAGGAGTGACACAGATGATCGTAGTTGGCATGGAAAATGCAACATCTGAAATTCATAGTACTGCAGTCATACATCCAGATGCAAAGATTGGTAAAAATGTTATTATTGGTCCTGGTGCAGTCATTGGAGAACATGTTGAAATCGGAGATGGTACTAAAATCGGAGCCAATGTAGTCATTGGTGGCTGGACAACGATTGGTAAAAATAATGAATTTTTCCCAGGTTGTGCTATCGGTTTAGAACCACAAGACTTAAAATTTAAAGGTGAAAAAAGTTATTGCGTCATTGGCGATAATACAGTAGTTCGTGAATTTGTAACGATTAGCCGTGCTACTGGTGAAGGGGAAGAAACACGAATTGGTAATAATTGTTTGTTCCAAGCGTGTACTCACGTAGCGCATAACTGCATCGTTGGCAATAATGTAATTATGAGTAACTGTGCAGGCCTTGCTGGTCATGTAATTGTAGAAGACCGGGTTGTCATCGGTGGCATCGCTGGGGTCCATCAATTTGTAAAAATTGGTCGTAATGCTATGGTTGGTGGTATGGCAAAAGTCGTACAAGATATCCCTCCCTATGTCATTGCGGATGGACAGCCAGCACATGTAATTGGGCTGAACTCTGTGGGTCTTGCCCGTGCGGGTGTATCTGAAGAGGTACGTCGTGAATTGAAGAAAGCGTTCCGTATTATATATCGCAGTGGTTATAGTTTATCGAAAGCCATTGAAGAAATGGAATTGAACTTAACATCCTCTGTTGAGATTGAACATATGCTACGTTTCTTGCGCAATGCAGATCGTGGTATCATGCGCGTACGCAGAGATTAATATGGTATTAGAATACATGGTGAAAGCATACTTTATATGCTTTTGCCATGTATTTTTTGTTGTGAACTTTCATGCCATTTGTGCCCTTTATGTGATATAATATAGATTAGGATTTTTATAATTAAAAGTTAATGGGAGGCGTTATGGCGAAAGTAGGATTGATTGCAGGGATTGGTAATCTGCCAGTTGAATTTATGCGAGCGGCTCAACATGAAGGCTATGAAGTTGTGGTCATATCTGTTGTGACAGATGGTGCTCCAGAATTAGAAGCAGAGGCCGATGCATACTACCAAATCAGCGTCTTTAAATCAGATACAGTGATCAAAACGTTTCTCAAAGAGGGCGTCACAGATGTGACGATGTTAGGTAAAGTAACAAAGGAACATCTCTATAAAAAAATAACAACCATACCTGATATGCGTACTATCAAATTATTGAATCGTTTGCGCAATCGTAAAGATGATACGATCATGCTAGCTATCGTAGAGGAATTAGAAAAAGAAGGTCTATCGGTAGCAGATCAAACCAAATACATGAGATCTCTTATGCCGCCGGTGGGTGTGATGACGAAGCGTCAACCAACAGAGGTAGAGCAACTCGATATTACATTTGGCTTTACCTTAGCCAAACAAATGGGGGCTCTTGATATTGGTCAAACCGTAGTAGTGAAAGAACAAGCGGCGATGGCCATCGAAGCCATTGAAGGAACTGATGAGTGTATCAAACGAGGCGGCGCCTTGGGTCGTGAAGGGGCTGTGGTAGTAAAAACTGCAAAACCTAACCAGGATGTACGGTTTGATGTCCCAGCGGTAGGTATGAAGACGTTAGAATCTATGATTGCGGGTAACTGCAAGGTCCTAGCTATGGAAGCAAAGCGGACGATTTTTGTGGAACAAGAAGCGGTGTTGCAAAAAGCAAATGAATTAGGTATCGTAATCTGTGCCGTAGAAGGGCCGGATGAGGAGTAAGCATGAAGATTATGTTTTCTGCTGGTGAAGCATCAGGAGATACGCATGGTGCCAGTGTGGCAAAGGCTTTATTGGAGGCATATCCAAAAGCACAACTATTTGGCATGGGCGGAGACTTGATGAAACAAGCTGGTGTGAATATTATCTACGATATTCAGCAACTAGGGTTCATCGGTATTGTTGAAATAATAAAACATTTGCCCACATTTTTTAAACTTCGCAGCTTCTTAAAAGAAGCTATGCTACGAGAAAAGCCAGATGTGTTGGTCTGTATTGACTATCCAGGTTTTAATATGAAGTTAGCGAAGGTGGCAAAAGAATTGCATATACCTGTGGTGTATTACATTGCCCCTACCATTTGGGCTTGGAATAAAGGACGAGGCAAGGATATCGCTAAAACGGTGACAAAAGTAGCTTCTATTTTTCCTTTTGAAGCAGAGGCATACCGTGAATTTGGTGTAGATGTGGAATTTGTAGGAAATCCTTTGGTAGATATTGTACATCCTACCATGTCTGTCGAAGCAGCGCTTTCTCATTTCGGTGCAGATACAAGGAGTCGCAATATTCTTTTGATGCCAGGTAGTCGTAAACAAGAAGTAGAAGGGTTATTACCCACAATGCTGGCAGCAGCAGAACGGTTATATAAAAATCATACAGATTTGAAGTTCTTCTTACCACGGGCACATACAATACCTAGAGAAGATATTGACAGAATTTTACAAAGTTATTCTGTACCAGTAACTGTCACAGAAGGTCATAACTATGATTTAATGCAGATTTGTACCGCATGTATTGCGGCTTCAGGGACAGCTACCTTAGAAACAGCCTTGATGAATGTACCTACTGTATTGATTTATAAAGTGGCGCCGGTTACGTATGGAATTGGTAGATTACTGGTGAAAATAGATCATATTGGATTGCCTAATATTATGGCGAAGCGTCGCATTATTCCTGAGTTATTACAGGGGGATGTAACGCCAGAAAATGTAGAACGAGAGCTAGCTAATATCTTAGATCATGAGGCGGTATATACGCAGATGAAAGCTGATTTAGCGCAAGTGAAAGTAGAATTAGGGGCACCGGGAGCGGTGCAGCGTGTAGCTGATGTCATTGCATCAGTCGCAATGAAGGAGGCGTAAATGAATCGTTATAAACAACTATTGGCATTTATTGTGCCATATAGGATGCGACTCATATTAGGTATATTTTGCATGATTGCAGCAGCCATGGGATACTTAGTGGTACCTTGGTTGATTCGAAATGTAGTGGATGGTGTATTGCAGGATAAAGATTTAGGCTTATTAACATTAATTGTTATCGCTATCTTAATCATTTTCTTGCTTCGGGGATTTGCTACGTATGGGCAAAATTATACAATGGCCTATGTAGGACAGCGAGTAGTTATCGACATTCGTGAAACCTTATTTAAGCATTTACAAAAGTTAGACCAAGCTTATTTTGACCGCCGTAAAACAGGGGTTATCATGAGTAATGTGACGAGTGATGTAGGCGCTTTACAACAAGCGATTGTAGATAATTTGATTTCTTTTATGACAGAAGGAGTTACCTTGGTCGGCTCCTTAGTATTCATGTTTTATTTGGATTGGAAATTATCCCTCTTGACATTGATTATTGTGCCTGTTGTATTAGGATTAACCAATATTTTTGGTAAAAAATTGCGTTCAGCAGGTCATGAGGTACAAGGTAGAACAGCGGATATTACGGCATTTTTACAAGAAGTTATCTCAGGGGTCCGGGTGATTCGTTCTTTTGCACGTGAAACATATGAATTTAAGCGATTTGAACAAGAGAACCAAAATAACTTTGACGCCGCAATGAAAGCTACAAAACTAACAGCTGTCATGGGACCTATGGTGGAATTTGCAGCGGCCATTGCAGTAGTCATCATTTTGTGGTACGGTGGATATTCTGTAGTACAAGGTTATATTACAGCTGGATCTTTGATTGCATTCTTAATTTATGCCATCAATTTATCTAACCCTGTGAAACGCTTGACGCAAGTGTATGGTAACTTGCAAAAAGCGATGGCAGCAGGAGATCGGGTCATTGATATTTTAGAAACAGAACCGCATGTGAAAGAATCAGCAACAGCAAAAGCATTAACGAATGTACAAGGAGATGTAGAGTTCGACAATGTACAATTTGCCTATGATGAGGATAATTTGGCATTAAAAGGTGTCAATTTAACAGTAAAACAAGGGCAAACTGTGGCGATTGTAGGCCCTTCTGGAGCAGGTAAATCAACGATCGCCAACTTGTTACCACGTTTCTATGATGTGACGGGTGGCGCCATCCGCATTGATGGTGTAGATGTGTGTGATGTAACATTTACATCTTTACGAGAAAATATTGGTTTAGTGCCACAAGATACGATGTTATTCAATGCGACTGTACGTGAAAATATCTTGTATGGTCGTCTAGATGCAACAGACGAAGAAATCATTGCGGCAGCTAAAGCAGCGAATGCTTATGAATTTATTGAAAAACTACCAAATGGGTTTGATACGATAGTAGGCGAGCGAGGTAACTCCTTGTCTGGCGGTCAACGTCAACGGATTGCCATTGCTAGGGCAATCTTGAAAAATCCTAGCATTTTAATTCTTGATGAGGCTACTTCAGCCTTAGATACTGAAAGTGAAAAAATTGTACAAGAAGCATTAGAACGATTAATGAAAAATAGAACGGCTTTAGTGATTGCTCATAGATTGAGTACCATTAAACATGCCGATCATATAGTGGTCCTACAACAAGGCTGTGTTGTAGAAGAAGGCACACATGATGAATTATTAGCGTTAAATGGCTTGTACAGTCATTTATATTCTGTTCAATTTGCCGGAAAAGGATAAACTATGTACTGGATATATAATATACTTCTCATTATCTATTGGATTGGCTTGATACCAGTTATTCTTTATCGATTAGCCTTTGAAGAAGGATTCTACGAACGTATTAAACAAAGTGCGGGATTCATGCCGAGCACATTGATGAAAAAAATAGAAGGTAAACGTGCTATATGGTTACATGCAGCATCTGTGGGAGAAATTGTAGCTACCAGTCCTTTAGTGAAAGATATTAAAAAGAGCTTTCCTGATGCGGTGGTAGTTGTATCTGTAGTTACTGCTACGGGTCATGCTATGGCACGGCGTATCATACCAGAAGCAGAAGGGATTATTTTCTTTCCTTTGGATTTACCTTTTTTAACACGAAGAATTTTGAACATTATAAAACCTATTGCTATTTTGCTAGTAGAAACTGAAATTTGGCCAAATTTTCTTCGTATTGCGAAAGATGAAGAAATTCCAGTAATGATGGTTAATGGTCGTATTAGTGATCGTTCTATGTCACGATACATGCATATTAAGTCCTTCATGCGAGATATGCTGGGTTCAATTGATCGATTCTGTATGCAATCAAAGTTGGATGCAGAATATATTTCTGTACTAGGGGCAAATGTGAAGGAAGTGACTGTCACAGGAAATACTAAGTACGATCAAACTTATGCGACGGTTACAGATGAAGAAAAAGAACAATTACAACATGAATTTGGCTTCGGACATAATCATCCTATCATCGTGGCGGGCAGTACCCATAAAGGGGAAGAAGATAAATTGTTTCAAGCTTTCAAGGAAATTTTACAATCTTACCCGAATGCACGATTGCTCATAGCACCTCGTGAAATTATGCGCGGTAATGATGTAAAAGCATTATCTCAAAAATATGGGCTTAAAGCGATTTGTCGCAGTACAATGACAGAACCTGTACACGAAGAAATTCCAGTCGTGATTTTGGATACCATTGGAGAATTAGGTCGCCTGTATAGTTTGGGTGATATCATTTTTGTGGGAGGCTCTTTGGTTAAAACGGGAGGGCACAATATTTTGGAACCAGCCGCTCATGGCAAGCCTATTATTGTGGGACCTCATATGTTTAACTTCAAGGAAATCTACAGCTTATTAAGTTCCCGTGGGGCGTGTACGATGGTACATAATGAAAGTGAACTGTTAGAAGTGTTGCAAACGTTGTGTGCGAACGAAACTATGCGAGAAGATATGAGTCGTCATTGTTTGGAAGTAGTCTGTGAAAATCGTGGTGCTACACAACGTAATACAGAGGAGCTACGACGTCTTTTTGAGCGGTTTCACATTGTTCCTTAATCGGTTCATCTTAGTTTTAATATCCTAGGCTATACTAGAGGGATACGGAGGAGGTTTACTCATGAAAGGAGAACAACTCTTTAAACATATCATCAGCGGGCAGATGCAAGGCTCCATAGGAGATGCACTTCGTGGTGGTTTAGAAAAGGCTAGTAAGGTCTATGAAAGAGTCGTGGAATATCGCAATGAACGATACAACCATCCCCATAGAGTGTTACACATGCCAGTGCCAGTTATCAGTATAGGAAATATTACAGTAGGTGGTACAGGTAAAACACCAATGGTACGCTATGTGTGTGAAGTGTTAGATACAGATCAACATGCAGTGAGTGTCTTAAGTCGTGGGTACAAAGCGGATAATAATAAAAAATCCATCGTCGTATCTAGACAAGGGACGGTAGATGTGTCTTCTTTTATCAGCGGTGATGAAGCGTGGTTGTTGGCTAAAACATTACCTAATGCGAATGTCATTATTGGTTCTAAACGTGTGGAGTCTGCGAAAATTGCCGTAGAAGATATGCACTCCGATGTACTTGTATTAGATGATGGCTTTCAACATCGAGCATTGGGCCGTGATGCAGACATTGTGTTGATCGATGCAAGTCATCCATTTGGCTATGGTGCAATGTTACCAAGAGGGTTGTTACGAGAACCTTTGACGAACTTGAAGCGAGCTACTTACATTGTGTTAACGAAAACGAATCAAGTAGAACCAGAACAACTGGAAGCACTACGTGAGGAGATTCATTCCTTGGCACCTCTTGTTCCTGTAGCAGAAACTATTCATCAAACAGTGGGCTTTCAAACCTTGGAAGAATGGAGCCATAATGGGATGATTCATGACATTAGTAACTATGATGGGACTCCTTTATTGGCGATTAGCGGTATTGGACAACCTAGCTCTTTCATTTCTAATTTGAAAAGTTATGGATTCGCTGTACAGGATATGATGAGTTTTGGTGACCACCATGATTATAGTGAAGAGGATGTTGTGAAACTGTGGCAACATTGTTTTAAAACAGGGATTCAAGGCATTATTACAACGGAAAAAGATGCAGTGAAACTATCTCAAGTACGGGCCATCCGTGATTTGAAGATTCCTGTCTATGTATTAGTGATTGGCATCGAATTTACCAAAGGTGAAGACGATTTTAAATCCTATGTGTTGCAAATAGCAAAGGGGAAATAATATGCGTATAGCTTGTATTATTCCAGCGCGCTATGGATCTACACGATTACCGGGTAAACCCTTAGCGATGATTGGTAATAAACCAATGATTCAACGGGTCTATGAGCAAGTGTCGAAAGCGACGGAAATTCATGAGGTCATTGTGGCTACTGATGATGAACGAGTCTATGATGCTGTCACCCAATTTGGTGGACAGGTGATGATAACAAGAACGGATCATTTGACCGGCACTGACCGATTAGCGGAAGTAGCAGCTGTAAGAACTGATATTGATGTGATCATTAATGTGCAAGGTGATGAGCCACTCATTGATGCTTCTGTTATCGATACATTGGCATGTCAATTTAAAGAAGACCCAACCCTACAAATGGGAACCGTAGGCTGTCCCTTATTAGAAGAAGAATACAATGAGCCTAGTGCTGTGAAAGTCATTGTGAATCGACTAGGGAATGCTATGTATTTTTCCAGATCTTTGATTCCTTACCCTAGACATGCATTTGTGGTACCGCCATTGAAGCATGTAGGTATGTATGGATATAATCGTCAGTTCCTATTAAACTATGCTAAGATGGAACCGACACCAGCAGAATTAACTGAATCCTTAGAACAGTTACGAGCTTTAGAGAATGGATATACCATTCGAGTGATTACTACAGATCAGCGTTTTGTTGGAGTAGATACACCAGAAGATTTAGAACAAGTGAATGAAATATTTCACCAATTAGAAGCATAAACGATTTCGTTTAGAAAGGAGATACAATGAAAACAGTACAAGTAGGCAACCTCACACTTGGTGGAGGTAAAGGCTTATTTCTATTAGCAGGTCCATGTGTAATTGAGGGCTATGAACGTACATTAGAGATTGGTCGTCGTGCGAAAGCAATTTGCGATAAAGTGGGTATTCCTTATGTATTCAAAGCGTCCTTTGATAAAGCTAATCGATCGAGCTATTCTTCCTTCCGTGGTCCCGGACTCGTAGAAGGTTTAGAAATTTTGAAAGCAATCAAAGAAGAGTTACAAGTACCAGTGGTAAGTGATATCCACGATATTACTCAAATTGATGCAGCTGCAGAAGTGCTAGATATTCTTCAAATTCCAGCCTTCTTATGCCGCCAAACTGACTTGGTATACGGAGCAGCAGCGACTGGAAAATGCGTGAATGTAAAAAAAGGCCAATTCATGGCTCCTAAAGATATGAGCAATGTGTTGAAAAAAATGGAAGAATCTGGTAATCAAAATTTGATGCTTACAGAACGTGGTTTTAGTTTTGGCTATAACAACTTGGTTGTGGATATGAGATCTTTCCCAATTATGCGCTCTTTTGATTATCCAGTTATCTTTGATGCTACACATTCCGTACAACTACCAGGTGGGGCAGGTACAGCTTCTTCTGGTCAACGTGAATTCGTGGCTAACTTAGCACGTGGTGCGGTAGCGAGTGGTGTGGATGGATTGTTCTTTGAAGTCCACGATAATCCAGAAGAAGCACTTTCAGATGGACCAAATATGTTATATTTAGATTCTTTAGAAGAATTATTAACTGATTTAGTGGCTATCGATAAAATCGTAAAAAAATAGTACAGATGTAAAGGATGCAGGTGAACTATGAAGATACTTGAACGAGCAGCACAGGTGCTCCAAGAAGAATCAAAAGCAGTGTTAGACTTAATTGAAACATTAGACCATCGTTTTGAAACGGCAGTAGAGTTAATCTTAGCCTCTAAAGGTCGCGTGGTCTGTACAGGTATGGGAAAATCTGGACATATTGCACGAAAAATTTCGGCTACATTAGCAAGTACTGGTACACCTGCATTATTTTTACACCCTGGTGAAGGGGTACATGGCGATTTAGGTATGGTTACATCTGATGATGTAGTACTAGCGTTCTCCAATAGTGGGGAAACTAGCGAAGTCATTAGTTTATTACCATCCTTGCGCCGAATAGGGGCTAAATTAATTTCTGTAGTGGGTAATCCAAGCTCTACATTGGGAAAAAACTCTGATGTAGTTTTGGTGGTATGCGTAGACAAAGAAGCATGCCCATTAGGATTAGCACCGACAAGCAGTACTACTGCGGCATTGGCATTAGGCGATGCCTTAGCAGTGTGTTTGTTGGATCAACATAAATTTACGCCAGAAAATTTTGCTGTATTCCATCCAGGTGGTTCCTTAGGTCGCAAATTATTGCTAACCGTAGAAAATATTATGCATAGTGGAGATGATAATCCCATTATTCATAAAGGGGCTACTGTACAAGATGCCTTATTTGTAATGACCAACAAAGGACTTGGAGCAGCAAATGTAGTAGATGAAGAAGGTAAGTTAATCGGTTTAGTAACAGATGGAGATATTCGTCGTGGCTTAGATTCTGGATGTAATTTCCTAGTATGGTCTGTGGAAGATATGATGACAAAATCACCTCGTACCATTACAAAGGATAAGCTGGCAGCAGAAGCTCTTCACATGATGGAGAAAAATCAACCTAGACCTATTACCGTATTACCAGTTGTTGGTCAAGATGGAACAAGTCTTGGCTTAGTACATATTACTGATTTGTTGCGAAGAGGCATTGTGTAATGGCGATACGTTGTTTAGCCTTAGATGTGGATGGTGTTCTTACGAAAGGTGAGATTGTCTATACATCTAGTGGAGAAGAAATCAAAGCATTTCATGCAAAAGATGGATTAGGATTAGCCTTAGCACACCGGATGGGATTGCAAACTGCAATTATTACGGGCCGCATCTCTCCTATGGTAGAGCGACGGGCAAAAGAATTAAATATTTCTCATATCCAAATGGGAAGTCATAATAAGAGTGCTGGATTACAAGAACTTTTACATACATTGGATTTAGAGGCTCATGAAGTAGCCTATATGGGTGATGATCTCAATGATTTAGGCATTATGTCTAAGGTGGGATTAGCTATGACACCACAAGATGGTGTACCAGAAATAAAAGAAGTAGCTCACTACATTTGTCAAGCCAAGGGTGGCGAAGGAGCTGTGCGTGAAGCAGTTGAGTATATTTTAAAACAAGAAGGACTTTGGGAGGATGCGGTGCGCTCATACCGTGAAGAATCTTACCAAGTAGGTCAGTAGAAAGGAGGCTTTCATGGCAGGAGAATGGCAATATACAGCATTAAAAACGATTAGTAAATTAGTTTGTGCATTACCCTATTCTACAATCTTATCCATTGGAGCATCTCTAGGACCTTTATATAGATTAGTAGGTAAAAAACAGGTCAAACGAGGATTACATAATCTGATGATTGGCCTTTCCATAGATGAAAAAGAAGCAGATGTTATATTAGGACGACTCTTTAAAAACTTGGGACGTTCTGTTATGGAAACACTATATATGCCTAATTTGACACCTGAGTTCATAAAAGAACATATTGAAATGCGAGGGCTAGAACACCTAGATGCAGCCGTGGCAGAAGATAAAGGTGTTGTGATTTTAACGGCTCACGTAGGCAATTGGGAATGGATGGGAGCGGCCCTAGCGGCGCATGGATATCCGTCCACAACGATTGTAAAAAAGCAACCAAATGCTCAATTCACACGATTGATGAATGAATACCGAGAAATGGTAGGGTTAGAAGTATTTGCTCGTGGTGGTTCCGAAATGAGAGGAGCTGCACAAGCAATGAAAGCGAAGAAACTATTAGGCTTCTTGGCGGACCAAGACGGATGGTATACAGGATTGCCGGTGATGTTCTTAGGGCAAGAGTCATCAGCGGTGACGGGGCCAGCATCGTTTGCAAAAAAATTCAAAGCTCCTGTAGTACCAGTCTTTACATCCCGTAAAGAAAATGGTCATATTGTTCATATTTTGCCAGCACTTCATTATAAGGATACTGGTGATGTGGAGAATGATATGTTCCGCCTCACGGAAGAAACAGTTAAGATAACAGAAGCGTTTATTAAAGAGCATCCTGATGAATGGTTGTGGTTCCAACATCGTTGGAATACAAAAATTCATGAAATTACAGATATTGAACATAAACTACAAGTGAGGGAGGCTGTGCATGAAGAACAATAAGAAACTTCTCCTCACGATTGTGGTAGGTATTTTAATTCTCTTAGGTTTTGGATATTTTCTATATGGTGGTACCGATACGACATCGGTGGGGCCATCGGGTAATTCCATTAGCTTTAATGGTACAGAACTGAAAGAAGAAAAAAATGGACAACTCATTTGGTCTGTAAAAGCTGAGAAAATCAGTCTGGACCAAACTACGAAAGTCATCACTTTAGAAAATGTAACGGGTACCTTTCATAAAGATGGAACGACGCTGACTGTGAAGGCTCCGAAAGGACTCGTATCTAAGGATCATGGACAGATTACTTTATCAGGAGGTATTGAGGCAACTTCTAGTACAGGTGCTAGTCTCCGAACGGAAGGATTAGAGTATACTAGTAAAGAGCAGCTATTTAAGTCCACCTCAAAGTTTACCTATACTGATGCGGATACCACATTAGAAGGTGATGCATTAGAAGGTGATATGATTTTGCAACAGGTGACAGCAAAAGGTCATGCTAAATTAATTCGCAAGTAGGAAGGATATTCATGAAATTACAACGTTTACTCATGGCAACCCTAATGGGAGGAGTCATGATGATTCCCGTATGGGCAGCAACAACGGATACCAATCCTGCGGGGAATGGATCCATAATGATTACTGCCGATCAGTTAACATATGACGGCATCAGTGGCCGTGCGGAAGCTAAAGGCAGTGTGGTCATTACAAAAGATGATAAAACTATGACAGGTGCCTCTGGTTGGTACAATACAAAAGATGAAGAAGGATTTTTAACAGGTGGCGTGAGCATGATTGGTAACAATATGTCCATGGCGGCTAGTGAAGTGCATGTCTTACATAATCACCAATTTGATGCCACAGGTAATGTACATCTACAGAAGGATGATCGTCAATTGTATGGTGATCAAGTGAATTATAATACAGAAACTGGATATGGCGAGATTATTGGGCATGGACAATTAGTGATAGCAGATAATGTATTGACAGGCCAACATATTACAGCTTTTACTAATCAAATATCTGCGACGGCTAAAGGGAATGTAACTTTATCTAGCGCTAGTCGTAATGTCAATGCTACAGCAGATGAGGCGGTGTACACGCAAACTCCAAATCAGAATGATGGGGTAGCCTATTTAAAAGGTAATGCTAGGGCGGTTCAAAACGGGAATATCCTAGAAGCTCCAGAGTTAAAGATAGAACTTAGTGACAATAGTGCAGAAACGCTTGGTGGGCGTAGTACATTAATCATTACTCCAAAGTAAGGAGAGTTTATGTTTATTCAAACAAAGGATTTAGTGAAAACCTATAAATCAAGAAATGTAGTGGACAAAGTCAGTGTCCGTGTTGAAGAAGGCGAAATTGTAGGCTTGTTAGGTCCTAATGGTGCTGGAAAGACAACTACGTTTTATATGATTGTTGGTGTAGAAAAACCGACTTTAGGGAGTATCTGTATTGGCGATGTGGATGTGACCCACATGCCGATGTATAAACGATCTGCCTATGGTATTGGATATTTGCCACAAGAGGCGTCTATCTTCCGTAACTTAACAGTAGAAGATAATATTTTGGCCATGCTAGAAACCACCAATCTTTCTAAAGCAGAACAGAAGGATACAATGGAATCGTTATTAGAAGAATTTCATATCACTCACGTGCGTGACCGCTTGGGTATTCAGTTGTCTGGTGGCGAGCGCCGTCGTGTAGAAATTGCTAGAGCCATTGCTTTAAATCCTAAATTTATATTGCTGGATGAGCCTTTCGCAGGGGTTGACCCTATTGCAGTAGCAGATATTCAATCTATTATTCGCCATTTGAAAGATCGTGGTATTGGGGTGCTCATTACAGACCATAATGTGCGTGAAACTTTGGGGATTGTAGATAAAGCGTACATCTTAAATAGCGGGACTATTTTATTAGAAGGCACTGCTGATGAAGTGGCTACTAGTGACGTGGCTCGTAAGTTTTACTTAGGTGATGATTTCCGAATGTAGGAGTGGGTATGAGAATTTTAGATAAATATATATTGAAAGCTTTCATAGGGCCATTCCTGTTTGGTATTTTTGCATTTACTAGTATCTTTATTGGTACGGGAACTCTATTTCGGATTGCTCAGTACATTACAGAATATGGAGCTAGTTTGTGGTCTGTGACAAGAGCTTTCTTGCTAGCATTGCCGAATATCGTCATATTGACCTTCCCTATGTCTGTCCTATTAGGATCTTTGATGACATTTGGTCGATTAAGTGGTAGTAGCGAGATTATTGTCATGCGTGCAGGTGGTCAAAACTTCTTGCGTTTGGCTACACCAGTATATATTATGGCATTTTTAATTTCTCTGTGCTCTATTGGGTTTAATGAATATGTAGTACCAGCGGCGAACCATGCATATCAAACTATTATCCGCGAGGAAATTATGAAGCGTGCTACACCGCAAACACAGGAACATATTGTGTTGAAAACCTTGGCAGACAAAAAGATTAATACTTTAATGTATGCTGGGAAATATGATAGCTCTACTAAACTGTTATCCGATATTACGGTGCAACAATTTACAGATGGACAAGTGACACAAATTGAACGTGCTAAAACAGCGAATTGGAATGGTCAGTACTGGATTATGCATGACGGTACTATTTATGATATCAATGCATCCGGTGAGGGTATTGATCGTATATTAAAGTTTGAAGAACAAGTATTGCCAATTACACAAGATCCTGATAAAATTAGTCGTTCACAACGCAAACCAGAAGAGATGACTATCAAAGAGATTAGACAGCAAATCAAAGCAATGGAAGCTACGGGTGGCAAGATTACAGAATGGCAAATGGAAATGTATCAACGATTTACTATTCCTGTGGCAAGTTTTATCTTTGCCTTAGTAGGGGCACCATTAGGCTTGCAGAAACAACGTTCTAGTTCGTCTATTGGATTCGGTATCTCAGTGCTAGTTATCTTCATTTACTATGGTGTTATGACACTATCGGGCGCCTTAGGTAAAGGTGGCGCTATACCACCGTTATTAGCAGCTTGGATCCCGAATACATTAGGTGTGATAGCTGGTTTATATTTAAACTGGAGAGTATCTAAATAAATAAGAGAGTATAGGGGGTAGCATGACATATACTATGTTATGCTACTCTTTTATATCTATTTCTAATAAGTATATTGAGACCTTTTCCTTATAACCATTGTAGTGTACTATGGATTTTGATATACTAAGTAAAGATATAGGACTAGTATTTGACATTGAGGTATACGACTATGTTAGTGGGACTACGAATTCTCCTCATCATTACGATTATGGGGGGATTAATTGCATTTTTAGGCGATAAAATTGGCACCAAAGTAGGAAAACGTCGCATGAGTTTGTTTGGGTTACGCCCTAAGCATACGTCTATCATTGTGACAATAGTAACGGGTATTTTAATTTCCGCAGCCACATTGGGTGTACTTAGTATTGCATCCAACAATGTGCGTACTGCTTTGTTCGGTATGGATAAACTGAAAGCCGAGATGGCGCAACTTTCAGAAGATATCGACAAAAAAACAAAAGCGTTACAACAAAGTAATGATGAATTGAACCAAAAAAATAAACAATTGCAAAAGGTACAAAGTGATGTACAAGCAACGGAACAAGAACTAGAAGAAACGCGAAGTGCTTTAGCAAACATGGGAGATCAATTGGTATCGATCCAAGATGCCTATGCAGAAGCTGAGCATAAGTTAGTGGCGTCCAATGCGGAAGTAGGTCGTTTAGAAGATGTACGGACGCAACTAGAAAGTCATGTACAAGACTTGCAAATAACAACAAAAGAATTAGAGGATGGTATCAATCATGTTCGTGAAGGCAATGTAGTATTCCGCAATGGGGAAGTCTTATCCCAAGCAGTGATTCGACCAGGATTAGGGGAAGTAGAAAGCATGGCAGCTTTAACTAGTTTCTTGAAAGATACGAATCGTCTGATTTTGAATCGATTCCAAATGGAAGAGGAAAAGACAGTCATTTACGTAAGTCGAGATAATTTGAATGAAGTAGCAAAAGTAGTGGCCTCTACAGATAAACCATTGATGATTCGGGTTACCGCATCTGCCAACATTATTTATGGAGAACCAGCACTAGCAGAAATTCATGCATATCCTCATGATATGATTTTCAAAAAGGATACAGTTCTGTGGTCATCCTTAATAAATGGTGGTAACAGTGCACAAGATCAAGTGTTGGCTTTCTTAAAAGAAGTCAATGTAGAGGCAAAGAAACATGGTATATTGCCTGATCCCATTACTGGCGAAGTGGGTTCTCTACCTGGCAATGAGCTGTTTACTACGATACGAAAAGTTGAAAATCAACGTGGTCCTGTACGATTAGAGGCTGTTACTAGAGAAGATACTTTCACTAGTGGGCCCGTACAAATTATGCTCCGTGTCATTCCGGTAAATCAGTGAGGTGTAGACAATGGCATTGGAACCTTATGTATTGGCAGTTGACCCGGGGCGTGACAAAACCGGAATTGCGATTCTTACTAGAACATCTCAATTAGTGATGATGGATATTGTGCCTACTGATTCCGTAATGAGTGAATTACAATCTCTGTTAACGATGTATGCAGGGGTATCTGTTTTAGTCTGTGGAAATGGAACGAATCATAAAGCGGTAGGGGCTATTGTAAAACATGTAGCAGAATCGCAAGGGAAAAAATTTACCTTTGTCAATGAAAAGCATACCACAGAAGAAGCACGGCGCCGTTATTTTGAAGTACATCCACCTACAGGGTGGCGTAAATTAGTGCCAAAGGGCATGTTATACCCTCCTGTTCCTGTGGATGATATTACGGCATGGATAATAGGAGAACGTTGGTTAGTAACAAATAAGGAGTGAGTATCCGAAGGATGAAAGAACACAAAAGTAGAAAACGAAAATTAATGGATATGGCTATGCGCTACTTCATGATGATTATTGGTGCAGTCATTTATACCTATGGGTTAGATGTATTTCTCGTACCAAATCACCTGATTGATGGCGGTGTGGTAGGTATTGCGTTGATGGCGAGTAAGCTATCTGGTATCTCATTTAGTGTACTAGTTATGTTGATTAATCTACCGTTTTTATACGTAGGATATATGCAGATTGGTAAAAGTTTTACTATATCCACCCTATTTGCCATAGCGTGCATTTCCGTATTTTCTGCTTTCATGCATCATGTGCCGCCTATTGTGCATGACCCATTACTGGCAGCTGTTTTTGGCGGAATTATCCTTGGCCTTGGGGTAGGGATTATTATACGAAATGGTGGGTCCTTAGATGGATCGGAAATTGTAGCCATCATTTTTGATAAAAAGAGCTCTTTTTCCGTAGGTGAAATCGTCATGTTCCTAAACTTCTTTATTTTAGGAGCAGCGGGCTTTGTATATGATTGGAATAGCGCTATGTATTCCTTGATTGCCTATTTCGTAGCCTATAAAATGATGGACTTAGTCATTACGGGTGTAGAAGAATCGAAAGGCGTTATGGTCATCACTGATAAATCGGAAGAAGTAGCTGATGTGGTGATGCATCGATTGGGGCGTGGTGTCACTTTATTATATGGTGAAGGGGCGTATACAAAGACTCCAAAACGTATCATTTACTGTGTGGTAACACGGTTGGAATTAACAAAATTGAAAGATATTATTTATGAAGTGGATGACAATGCTTTCATCACCATCAATGATGTTCATGATGTATTCGGTGGGCAGTTCGGTAAAAAATCAATCCATTAATCGATGATTACAAGATACGTATTAGTACGCATCCTTAGAATAGGAGGAACTATGGAAAAAGATACAGCCATAGGCAGTCAAATTTTGAAAGAAGCTCGTGAGTGGCTACAAGCTATTATTGTGGCTCTTATTGTAGCCATGTTAACGCATATATTTATTGTGCAACCTACGAGAGTGTCTGGGGAATCAATGGAGGATACCTTACATAATGGGGACTTCTTGTTAATTAGTAAATGGTCTCACGTGATGCGAGACATACCCAATTATGAAGATATTGTCATCATTGATAGCCGGGTGCAACGAGAACGCTCTTGGAAAGATGATGTGATGGAACCATTGATGAACTATGCTAGTGTGGTAGTTCCATCCTTGCAAGGACATGATGTGTGGGTAAAACGAGTGATCGGTCGTCCAGGTGATACATTAGAATTTAAAGAAGGCCATGTGTGGAGAAATGGTACCAAGCTAAACGAGACGTATACTAAAAAAGAAACGATGAAGTTTGAACGCTCCTTACCAATTACTGTTCCAGAAGGGCATGTATTTGTGATGGGAGACAATCGTAATCATTCTTCAGATAGCCGTTTTATTGGATTTGTACCAGCGGATCATGTACTTGGTAAATTAGCGTATCATATACGTAATCCATTCTAACTATAATAAAATATAATCATTTGGAATCCTGTGCCTTGGCATAGGATTTCCATATATTCTAAGAAAGGTGGAGAGATAAATGGGTGAAGGTTTAATCTTAGTCAATACAGGAGACGGGAAAGGCAAGACAACAGCGGCTTTGGGCGTTGCACTGCGTTCAGCGGGCTGTGGTAGAAAAGTACTTATTTTACAATTTATTAAAAGTGGTGCGAATTATGGCGAATTAGCAGGCATTGATTTATTACCAACCGTAGAAATTCGATCCATGGGCAAAGGCTTTATCTTTCACAAGCAGGAAGAATCAGAAGAAAAAATGAAGGAACATCAACAAGCAGCCAAAGAAGCATGGGCTATGGTGGAAACAGAAGTGAAGTCTGGCCAATGGGATTTGATTATTCTCGATGAAATCAATTATGCCATTCATTATGGATTAGTAGATGTAGAGACAGTGGTAAACTTGCTGAAAACAAAACCGGAGAACTTGGACATGATTTTAACAGGTCGCAACGCACGTCCGGAGATTATTGAGTTGGCGCATACTGTCACAGAAATGAAAGTTATCAAACATGCATACCAACAGGGGATTAAAGCTAAACGTGGTATTGAATTCTAAGTAATACGGTTTACCTATGTATTTGAATACTTGATGTTGCAGAAAATAAAAGGCTTATGCAAAAACCACATCGAAAATCTTAAAAATAGTTCTTGCGTAAGTGCAGAAAAACAAGTACAATAATAGTGTACTAATTTAGTGCTTTACATGGAAAGGTTTCCATGTTTGGATATGATATTAATTCAAGGGGGTTATACCTATGGCTATCACAAATTATGTAAAAACAGCTGAATTTGCAACAGAAAAACACGTTCCAGTTATCACAGCACCTGACACTGTAAAAGCTGGCGAACGCGTAGTCATCGAATTAGAAGTGGGTAAAGAAATTGCTCATCCTAACACAGTAGAACATCATATTTCTTGGATCAAATTGTACTATGTAGAAGAAGGCACACAACTTCCTTACGAAGTAGCTCGTCTTGAGTTCAACGTACATGGTGAAGCACCTACAGGCGCTAACGAAGGTCCTGTACATGCAGAAGCAGCTGGTGTTGTTACAGCATCTTTCAAAAAATCTGGTCGTTTGATCGCAACATCTTACTGCAACATCCACGGCTTGTGGGAATCTGAAAAAGATATCGTTGTAGAAGGCTAATCTTAGACATATAACTGAATCGGTTATCATAAGGACTGTGTCCCTTACCTTGGTGAGGAACATGGTCCTTTGTTGTTATAGCGTGTTGGTGTATGATTTTGAACGTATAGGCAACGTGTCAACATAGTCGTATATTGCATCATAATATCTACTATAAAAAGACAAATGTATGATAAAAATAGGAAAATGTTATAAAAATCCTTTACTTTACTAGCGTAGTATGGTAGATTAATATAGATATTGTTTTATACTTTAGTATCTTATAAATGAGGGATTGCAGTGGCATTAATAGTGAAAAAATTTGGTGGTAGCTCTGTGGCGACACCTGAAAAAATATTTAACATTGTAAATCGCGTGTTACGTGACAAACAACCAGAGGATCGTATTGTGGTGGTGGTTTCTGCCATGGGCGATACAACAGATGATTTGGTGAACTTGGCGAAAGAAGTAACTTCTATGCCATATGGTCGTGAAATGGACCGTCTTCTTTCTACAGGAGAGCAAGTAACGATTGCATTGATGGCACTGGCGTTCCAAGCAAAAGGTCATGCATCAGTTTCTATGACTGGTGAACAAGCAGGCATTGCTACTAGCGATGCATTTGGTAAAGCTCGCATTTTAGAGATTGAACCAAAGCGTGTGCTTGAAGCATTAGAAGCTGGTAACATTGTGGTAGTAGCAGGTTTCCAAGGTATGACAGAAGCAGGAGATATTACTACATTGGGCCGTGGTGGTTCTGATACAACAGCCGTAGCATTAGCAGGGGCTATGCAAGCCGATGTATGCGAAATTTTTACAGATGTAGATGGGGTATACTCCACAGACCCACGGGTAGCACCAGGGGCTGTTAAATTGAAAGAAATCACCTATGGTGAAATGCTAGAAATGGCGCGCTTAGGGGCAGGCGTTATGCAGCCAAGAGCGGTCGAAATGGGACATCGGTATGGGGTGCCAATTCATGTACGATCTACTTTCAGTGATGAAGAAGGCACGATAATTCGAGAGGAGTATACAATGAAAGCAAATCAATACGCTATTACAGGCGTTGCAGATGATACAAATGTAGCAAAAGTAAGTCTTGTTGGGGTGGAAAATATTCCAGGTGTGGCACATCAAGTGTTCCAAGCATTGGCCAATAAGAGTATCGACGTAGACATGATCGTACAAAGTATCCGGACCACAGATGATAAACGAACAGATATCGTGTTCACGATCACACGTGATGATGTGAACTTGGCGAAACAAGTGCTTGAAGAGCTTGGTCAATCTATGTCTATCGAAGAGTGCGTGATTAACGAAAATATGGCAAAAGTATCTATCGTGGGTGCTGGTATGTTGGGACAACCAGGAGTCGCAGCGAAAATGTTCGGTATTTTATCTGACAAAGGTGTGAATATTGAGATTATCAGTACTTCTGAAATTAGTATTTCCTGTCTTATCGGAGAAGAACACATTAAAACGGCGGTTCGTGCGATCCACGATAATTTAGTATTAGACGGTAGAGGTTAAGTAACAACTAGAAAAGAAGGTATGGGAATGAATGATAAGAAAAAGGAACGATATATACAACTGGGGTTGTTGAGTGGACTCGTAGCACTGGGACTACTGGTGTACGTCCTTGTTCCTGGTTTTTATGATGACATGTGGGAACTGATTCTTTCCGGCGATGTACAACGCATGGCAGAGGTCTTGCAATCCTATGGCCCGTGGGCAATGGTGATTAGCTTTGTCCTCGATGTGCTCATCAATGCGTTGGGATTTTTACCATCCATCTTCTTTTCTACAGCCAATGGCTTGCTATTTGGCGTAGTGCCAGGGATTATCATCTCTTGGCTAGCAGAAACGGTGGGCGTTGTATTGAGCTTTATGATTATGCGCTATATCTTACGGGATACGGCGCATAAGGTCATAGAAAAGAGCGAGTTTTTACTGAAAGTGGATGACTTTAGTGGTAAAAATGGTTTAGTTATGATGCTCTTTGCTAGATCTATTCCATATTTTCCAAGTGGAATCATCACAGCCTTAGGAGCCATTAGTCAAATTTCCTTACGAGATTACATCATTGCCAATTTAATTGGTAAGTTTCCATCCACAGCGTTAGAAGTCATCGTTGGTCACGACGCGGTGTTATTACAAGATAACTTAGGTCGCTTGACCGTGGTGATACTCATTGCATCGGTTATCTATTTCCTATTGTGGAAAGGATACCAACGGTGGGCGAAACAGAAGTAATATAATAGGATGCCTCTGGCTGTCTGTAGGAGTGGTGCATCTCACTGTCTGAGGTAGTAAGACATCTATTAGGACAATCTATGGTCTTAATACACGAATAAATATATAAAGAGGAACGTTGATACAGGTTGATCAACGTTCCTTTTTTTGTTCTTGTGATAATTTGTTTAGTCACTAGTATAACGTAATATAATCTATGTATGGTATCGTACTTTAAAAGAAGGATAATAAAAAAACTCAATTCTAAATGAATTGAGTTAAGTACCCACAGCGGGTGCCCCAAGGGCGATGAAAATAAATTCGTATTTGAACTTGTAGTGTGATTCTGTAAATATCTCAAACGTAAATATCTCTAACGTCTTTGAGATGCTTTTATTGTATACAAAAAAAGATATGGAGTCAAGTGTTTTTAAGTAGTATAATGAAATTAAATAATATATGGTAATATTCATTTTGAGGTATGGTAATGAATACTTACAGTTGAATTGTGTGAGGCCGGTTATATTGTATGGAAAAGGAGAAGTACAATGAGTGATTTTGACAAACACAAGAATCAGATTTGCAAACACAAAGGTTTCAAAAGGGGCAATTATTTTATTGGTTTCGATATTGGTACAAACTCTGTTGGTTGGGCTGTGACAAATGAGAAGTATGAATTATTGAAATTCAAGTCTCATAAAATGTGGGGCTCTAGACTGTTTACAGAGGCGCAAACCACAGTAGATACTCGTATGAAACGGTCAGGTCGTCGTCGTTTGCAACGTCGTAAGTTTCGATTACTGTTACTAGAGTCATTATTTGCTAAAGAAATTAATGCGGTAGATGAAACATTTTTCATGCGTCTTCATGAATCAAAATACCATGTAGAAGATAAAACGAATCCAGTGAAACATACCTTATTCATGGATAAAGATTATAACGATGTTGACTACTACAAGGAGTTTCCTACCATCTATCATTTGCGCCATCATCTGATGACAGAAGGTACGAAAGATATTCGCTTGTTATTTTTGGCGATTCATCATATCTTAAAATATCGTGGAAACTTCCTGTATGGTAAAAAAGAATTTTCCGTGGATGGAGAAATTAATGAAGTCGTTACATCTACGTTATCAGAGTTAGGGTTTGGTGCACACATAGATAATGAAAGTGTACTTAGCGTTGTAGTATCTCTATTATTAGATAGAGGGGTAGGGCGTAGTGATACGGTAAAACAATTAGAGCCTATTATCGCGAATGGGAAAAAACTTTCTAGTATCGATAAAAAACGGTTGAAAGCGTGGGGTAATCTAATTATTGGATTAAAAGCAAATTTACTGGACCTTTTCACCGAGGAAGATATTGAAATAGCAGTACCAGAGGATAAAGAGTTCAAAGATATTTGTCTTAGCAAGATTATCTATGATGATGTGCGAGATGCGTATACGGAGGTGTGGGGCGACAAATTTACCGTTGTGGATCAATGTAAAGTCTTACATGATATCATCGTTATTAGCTCTATTATCAAACCAGGGCAATCACTTTCAGAGGCGAAAATAGAATCCTATCAGCAACATAAGGAAGATTTAGCATTATTGAAATCTGTGCTGAAAGATGATAGAAAACTATATGACGCCATGTTTGTGGCAGATGTGGATAAAGGTACCAACTATGTGAAGTATATCAAGCAAGGTGTTACGGGAAATACATCGATTACAGAAGAAGATTTCTTCAAATACGTAAAAAAAATAGTATCCTCTTTGCCGGTAACAGAAGAGACAGAGATCGTATTACAAAAGATAGAAGAAGGTGTATTTTTACCGCTCCAACGGATTAGTAAAAATGGTGTAGTGCCGTACCAACTACACAAAGAAGAATTAGTACGCATCCTAGATAAGGCTAAGGTGAATTTTCCATTTTTAAATGAAGTAAAAGATGGATTGACGGTAGCGGATAAAATTATATCTATCTTAGAATTTAAAATCCCGTATTATGTGGGCCCATTGAATCCAACTCACTCCATTGAAAATGGTGGTTTTGCTTGGGTTGTCCGTAAAGAAACAGGACAAGTGTTGCCATGGAACTTTGAACAAAAAGTTGACGTCCAAGCATCGGCGGTTAAATTCATTGAAAACTTAACTAACAAATGTACCTATTTAATCGACCAAGATGTATTACCTAAAAACTCCTTGCTCTATGCAGAGTTTTCGTTGCTGAATGAATTGAACAATATTCGTGTCAACGATAAACCATTACCTGCAGATGTGAAACAAGCATTTATCCGAGACCATTTTATGTCCTTGCAAGATAGTAAAGCAGCTACGAAAAAAGTGGTCGCAAAATATTTAGTAGATAATAACTATGTGTCACAACCGCCTATCATCACAGGTATGGACCAACAGATTGCTACGAAATTAACATCCCACAGAGATATGACTCGTATCCTAGGGGAACATTTTGACCATGTCATGGCAGAAGATATCATTCGATATATCACTATCTTTGGTGAAAGTAAAGATATGTTGCGACAAGTGTTGAAAAACTATTATGGAGATCGTCTTACTACAGAACAACTTAAAAAATTAGGGAAACTTACCTATACAGGTTGGGGTAGATTGTCTAAAAAATTCTTGTCCGATATTTGGGGTATGAAAAAGAACGATGATGATGCAGAAGCAGGTACTATCATTGATCATATGCGTGAGGGGCACGAGAATTTGATGCAACTATTGAGCTCTTCTTATTCTTTCATTGATGTGGTTCAAGAATATGTAACAAAAACATTGGGGGCGAAAGAAAAGACCGCCTTTGAAATGCTAGAAGACTTATCTTTGTCTCCAATGGTAAAACGCAGTGTATGGCAAACATTACGTATCCTTGATGAGCTCGTATCTATACGTAAAGAACTACCAAAGAAAATATTTGTGGAAGTAGCTCGTACAAATAAAGCAGATAAAAAACGGACTCAGTCTAGAAAAGCGTATTTAGTTGAGTTGTACAAACAAATTAAGGATGAAGATGTACATACTTTACAACAAGAGTTGGAATCTAAAGAAGACTCTGCCTTGAATAGTAAAAAATTATATTTGTATTTTACGCAGATGGGTCGTTGCATGTATTCTGGCCGTAGAATTGATATTCATGAATTGTTTACTGATAAGTATGATATCGACCATATTTATCCACAGAGCTTAACGAAAGATGATAGCTGGCATAATATTGTGTTGGTTGAGAAACAAATGAATGCGGAAAAAACAGACCGCTTCCCGATTTATGAGACGATTCAGGCGAAGCAAAAGGGATTCTGGAAGTTATTGTGGGACCGTGGCTTTATTTCCGAAAAAAAATATGATCGTCTAGTGCGAGTAGAACCATTAACCGATGATGAGTTAAATCAGTTTATTAATCGCCAATTAGTCTCTACGAATCAATCTATTAAGGCGGTGACAACATTATTACGTCAATTGTACCCAGATACGGATGTGGTATTCTCCAAAGCAGAAAATGTGTCTGACTTTAGAAGTAAAAATGGCTTTATTAAAGTGAGATCCATCAATCACCATCATCATGCCAAAGATGCATATTTAAATATTGTAGTGGGCAATGTATACCATGAAAAATTTACAAAGAACTTCTTTGGCTTTGCTAAACAAAATGGCACTCATCGAACCTATAATTTGACGAAGATGTTTGAAAAGGAAATTCGATCAACAGAAAATAAAGATAGTATCATTTGGGATCCACAGGTTAGCATGGATACTGTCAAAACGATGATGAGGAGTAATGACGTTCGAGTGACACAGCGAGCAGTACCACAAAAAGGGGGACTATCCGATGAAACAGTGTACAAAAAAGGTGTAGCCAAACGAGGTGTGTATTTGCCACTAAAATCGTCGGACATACATGTAAGCGATGTGGAAAAATATGGTGGAAGAACCAAAATGACTATCGCTGAATATGTTATTTTAAAAATTGTAGATATAAGGGATAAAGAGAAGATTGAAATCTTCCCACTTCCATTATATGTTTCTAATCAAGGATGTCTCAGAGAAGATATTATTGCACTCTATATTAAAGGCGCGAAAGACGCAAAAAAAATAAAATTCGCTGAAGTAATGTATAGAGGTCTTTATATTGGTAGTTTAGTTAATATTAATGGGTTTAAATATTATTTAGGAGGAAGAACTGGAGATAAAGTCTGCGTAGATTGTGCTATAGATTTAGTATTAGATAATGATATTAGTGTTTACATTAAATTGCTGGAAAAAGTTGAATATCAAAAAATAGAAAATCCTAAAACATTTGATATTCATAATATTACAACTACATATTTGCGTAATGAAATACATGTTACAGCAGAAGATAATAAAAAACTATATCAAGTTTTTATGGATAAGCTTTCTACTCCTTTATTTCTTAAATTAAAAGGAAATAAAATAGAGGAATTTAAGACGATAGGGTTTGATAAATTTTGCGAGTTATCTTTAGAAAATCAAGTTACTATATTAATGGAAATCCTTAATATTATTACTAATTTTAAAACTACTAGAAATTTAGAGCTGATTAACATAAAAAGTTCAAGGTCTACAGTCGGTATTAATGTATCTAATACTGAAAGCTTTAGTGTCATCACAACATCTATTACAGGTTTATATGAAAATGAAATTAAAATAAAATAGGAGATACTATGAGTTGGCGCACGGTAGTTATAACTAAGCAATCTAAACTTGATTTTAAGATGAATTATATGATTGTTCGGCAGGGATTCGATGTAAAGAAAGTGTTTATTGATGAGATTTACATGGTGATTATTGAATCTACGGCAGTAAGTTTAACTGCCGTGCTTCTCAATGCATTAGTAAAAGCTAAAGTTAAAATAGTTTTTTGCGATGAAAAGAGGAATCCTAGTAGTGAAGTAATGCCATTGTATGGTTGTCATAATACAAGTAAACGATGCCGTGAACAAGCTAATTGGGATGATGAAATTAAGGTGCATATTTGGAGTCGTATCGTAGCTGAGAAGATTCATAATCAAGCTCGGGTGCTTGAAAAGAATGGACATACTAATGAAACCAATATGCTATATGGATATATTGATTGTATATGCTTTAATGACATAACTCAGAGAGAAGGGCATGCAGCCAAAGTGTATTTTAATAGCTTATTTGGGAACACATTTACAAGAGCGCAAGAAAGCCCAATCAATGCAGGTTTAGATTATGGATACAGTATATTTCTATCTGCGGTTAATCGTGAGATTGTAAGAAATGGATATATAACGCAAATAGGCATTAATCATAGAAATCAATTTAATCCATATAATTTAGGGTCAGATCTTGTAGAGGTACTGAGAGTGTTTGTGGATAATAAAGTAGTAGACTTGGGATATAAAGAGTTTGGAAGAGCGGAAAAGCTTAATCTAGTGAGTTTATTAGCTTTAGATGTAAAAGTAGAAGGAACTACGTTTATGTTAAAAGATGCTATAGGAATTTATTGTAAAAGTGTGTTAGATGCACTAACGTATAAGGATCCAGATTTGATTAGGTTTATTACATATGAGTTATAGATTTATGAGAGTATTCGTAATGTTTGATTTACCAACAGATACATCGGTTCATAGAAAAGCCTATCGTGATTTCAGAAAGTTTCTATTAGTGAATGGCTTTATTATGTTACAAGAATCGGTGTATGTGAAGTTGGTATTAAATACAATAAGTGTTAAATTGTTAGAGAAACAAATTCGGGAACATAAGCCTGTAGAGGGAAATATTTGTTTACTAACAGTGACAGAAAAGCAATATTCTAAAATGGAAATACTGACTGGAGAAGTGCAGTCGGAAGTCTTAGATACAACAGAGAGAGTGATTGTACTGTGAAACTTTTTTATCAAGATTCAACGATAGAAATCAATTTGGACACTACCAAGATTAATTACTTATGCATTGAAAGACATAGTGTGTTTCGCCATATGATCTTAGAGCTCTATGAACAATATAATGGTGGAGAAGGGTCTTGGATATATAATGTAAATGCTAAAGGCGTACCTATTGACAAATCACTTCATGTTATCATGAACCCCATTCAAGTGGATGTAAATAGTAAAACGATCTTAACAAAGTTGAATGCTAATCTAGTGAAAGAAAGTAATTTGATGATGGAAGATTTACATGATACGGTGTCTAAATTACATCAGTTTTTCTATAAATTAGAGTTTGAGTCAACCCTTGCCATTGAACACAAAGAAGAAATTGTAGCATCTGATATCATCAAGTTAGGAACATTTAAAATACATGAAAGTGATACAGATGCTGTGGTGCGCTTAGTAGACTACATCGATGTTGTTCATGAATTGTTACATCCAGATTTATTTGTGATTATGAATATAGATATGTATTTAGACTCCGAGGAGTTATATCAATTTTTTAACACTATATTAGCGAAACAGTTATGCATTCTATGTATATCATCTGGTTCATATGGACTGCATGATATTGAAAAATCTTTAATTAATGGGTATACTTTAGATAATGACTTTTGTTTGATATAACGGTATTTACAGGATTACACTTGGTGGTGACTGGACAAGCTTTGGAACTTTGGACTCGTATTTGGGGTTTGGGGTTTGAGAGTAGTGTAATTCTGTAAATGTCTCAAACAGGTTACGTACTTACGAATTCCATTGCTTAGTTTGAGAGTAGTGTAATTCTGTAAATGTCTCAAACTGCTCAGCTGATTAGTAGCATCACATGTGTGTTTGAGAGTAGTGTAATTCTGTAAATGTCTCAAACTTAGACAAGATTGTACGTGCCATTGCACGTGTTTGAGAGTAGTGTAATTCTGTAAATGTCTCAAACCCGACAACGCAACACGTGGGCGTTGATTAGGTTTGAGAGTAGTGTAATTCTGTAAATGTCTCAAACCATATTATCGCTGACAATTGTAGTTAATAGGTTTGAGAGTAGTGTAATTCTGTAAATGTCTCAAACAAACGTTCTTCTTCTCAGTTATTATGCTATGTTTGAGAGTAGTGTAATTCTGTAAATGTCTCAAACGCGTAAACCTCATGATACACGTCACACATTGTTTGAGAGTAGTGTAATTCTGTAAATGTCTCAAACTTTGAAGCATGCTTGCAAGTGTTGTTGTCGGTTTGAGAGTTAGTGTAATTCTATGAATGCCTCAAACCGAACGCAAGAAAATTAAAGCACAAGCGCTGTTTGAGAGTAGTGTGATTCTGTAAATGCCTCAAACCAAACAGTATAATTTTGTTAAGGAGCAGGGGTTTGAGAGTAGTGTAATTCTGTAAATGTCTCAAACTTATTAGAGCATGGAGGGGTAATGCTTAAGTTTGAGAGTAGTGTAATTCTGTAAATGTCTCAAACTGAGCCCCAAGAGGGCAATGAAATAATGGAGTTTGAGAGTAGTGTAATTCTGTAAATGTCTCAAACAGGGCGGTTTCGTGAGAGGCCGCAAAATGCGTTTGAGAGTAGTGTAATTCTGTAAATGTCTCAAACTCCTTACGAATAAATGCTCTTTGAGGGCCGGTTTGAGAGTAATGTAATTCTGTAAATGTCTCAAACACGATATTCAACCATCCAAGATACATCCATGTTTGAGAGTAGTATAATTCTGCAAATGTCTCAAACGTATTCTTACCAATGCTCGAACGTGGGAATGTTTGAGAGTAGTGTAATTCTGTGAATGTCTAAAACTGATAACTACGTCAAAAAAATATGTGACGGTTTGAGAGTACTGTGACCCTGCAAATATCTAAACTGTAATTCTTATACTATCTAATAATCGACTTATTAGATAGTATAGGGACATGCCATGGATCTTGTTGCTATGAATTATTATTTTCCTGTCTCTAAGGTATAGCAGACAACATTTTGAATCGAATACAGAAATGGATAGATTAGTCCGTGAATACCACGGTCTAATCTTTTTTATATAGTATAGAATCATAAACTTGCTACCGCCTTTTTATCACTTCTTTTTGACTATTACTTGCTAGTAGGCTATAATAATCTAGATACATAGTCTTTAATTGAAACTTTCCACATATAAGGAGTTGAGATAGTTGTTAGGTTTTATACAAAAACTATTAGGCAATAAAAATGCAAAAGAAATTAAACGGATTCGATCCATTGTTGAAGAGATTAATGGATTGGAATCAGAACTGTTATCCTTGAGTGATACTTCTTTGCGCGCAAAGACAGAGGAGTTCAAATCAAGGTTAGCAAATGGTGAAACATTAGATGATATTTTACCAGAAGCATTTGCTGTGGTTCGTGAGGCATCCAAACGTGTATTGGGTATGCGTCACTTTGACGTGCAAATGATTGGTGGTATTGTATTGCATCGTGGTAATATCGCAGAGATGCGTACTGGTGAAGGTAAAACATTAGTAGCGACCTTGCCAGTCTATTTGAATGCCCTATCTGGTAAAGGCGTGCACGTGGTAACAGTGAATGATTACTTGGCGAAACGTGACAGCGAATGGATGGGACGTTTATATAATTTCCTAGGGTTATCTACTGGCTTAATTGTAGCTGGTTTAGATTACGACCAACGGAAACAATCCTATGGTGCCGATATTACCTATGGTACAAATAATGAGTTTGGCTTTGACTATTTACGTGATAACATGGTTGTCCATGCGGATCAAATGGTACAACGTCCGTTGAACTATGCCATCGTCGATGAAGTGGACTCCATTTTAATCGATGAAGCACGTACACCGCTCATTATTTCTGGTCCAGGGGAACGTTCTACAGAACGCTATTATGAATTAGCGAAAGTAGTGCCTCACTTGGTGAAAGATGAAGATTACACCATTGATGAAAAGCAAAAAACGATTGCTCCTACAGAAGAAGGGATTGCAAAAGTTGAAAAAATGTTGCATATTGAAAACTTGTATGATTCTTCTAACTTAGAATTAAATCACTTGTTAAGTGCTTCCCTTCGTGCGTACGCTATGATGGAACGTGACAAAGATTACGTCGTGAAAGATGGCGAAGTGGTTATCGTTGACGAATTTACTGGTCGTTTGATGTTTGGTCGTCGTTACTCCGATGGTTTACACCAAGCTATTGAGGCAAAAGAAGGCCTACGTGTAGAACGTGAAAGCCAAACCTTAGCATCCATCACATTCCAAAACTATTTCCGTATGTATGAGAAATTGTCTGGTATGACGGGTACAGCGAAAACAGAAGAACAAGAATTTAACAATATTTATGGTTTGGAAGTATACGAAATTCCGCCAAATAAAGTATTGGCACGTGTGGATATGCCAGATTTAATCTTTAAAACAAAAGAGGCTAAATACCGTGCTGTTGTTCGCGATGTAGTGGAACGTCATAAAACAGGGCAACCAATCTTGGTGGGTACTACCTCCATTACGCAATCTGAAATGCTTAGTGATATGTTGACAAAAGCCGGTGTACCTCATAATGTATTGAATGCGAAACATCATGAAAAAGAAGCAGAAATTGTTGCGAATGCAGGTCAATATGGTATGGTAACAATTGCCACGAATATGGCGGGCCGTGGTACCGATATTTCCTTAGGGGAAGGTGTAGCTGAACTGGGCGGTTTGCACATTTTAGGTACTGAGCGACATGAAAGTCGTCGTATCGACAATCAGTTGCGCGGTCGTTCTGGCCGTCAAGGGGACAATGGTTCCTCTCAATTCTTCTTGTCTTTGGAAGATGATTTAATGCGTATTTTTGGCGCAGATAATATTGCTGGTATGATGGATAAATTAGGTATGGAAGAAGATGAGCCAATTGAGCATTCTTTAATTACTAAATCCATTGAACGAGCACAGAAAAAAGTAGAAAATCATAACTTTAATATTCGTAAGTATATCTTGGAATATGATGATGTTATGAATCAACAACGGGAAGTATTATACGGACAACGTCGTTTGATCTTGAATAACCAATCCTTACGTGAAACAATCTTGCATATGGTTGACAACTTAATTATCAACGCTATGAATCAATATGCAGATGAAAAATTATATCCAGAAGAATGGAACTATGAAGGCTTACTAAAACACTTAGAAATTTACTTCTTAGAACCAGGTATGTTAACAGTGGAGCAAATGGAAGAATATGGTCGTGCAGAATTGCAAGAACACTTAATCGACATTGCTCACCAAGAGTATGAAAAACGCGAATCTTTATTTGGGGAAGCCAATATGCGTGAGCTTGAAAAAGCCATCATGCTTAAAGTGGTAGACAGCAAATGGATGGAACATTTGGATGCTATGGATATGTTAAAAGAAGGGATTGGCCTACGTGCATATGGACAAAAAAATCCATTAGTAGAATACAAATTTGAGGCCTATGACATGTTCGAAAATATGAAAGAAGCTATTACGGATGAAACAATTATGTATTTATACCGTATCCAAATTAATGTGGATACAATAGCAGAAGAAGAACCGGTTGATCATCTAGCTGATGCTAAGACCCACCATGAAGACGTGTTGGAACCACAAAACGTAGACTAGACTTTCATGGCCACGCAGCGAGGTGATACATCTCCTGTGCGGCCATTTGTTGTATAGAATGAAAGAAAGAGGTGAATAAATTGTTAGAAGACTTAAAAGGTCCTATCGACAATTTAGAGGAGCGTATTTTTGGAATGAGGGATTCACTTTAACATCGCTCAAAAAGAAGAACGCATATTGACATTAGATATAAAAATGAGTGACCCTGATTTTTGGAATGACCCAGATGCAGCACGTGATATTTCCCAAGAGGCGACGCAATTAAAAGATGCTGTAGAGGGATATAAAAAGCTAATCACCGATGTAGAAGAAGCAAAGCTCATGTTAGAAATGGCCATCGATGAGGAAGATACATCTATGGAAGAGGAACTGACTACTATAGTAGAGCAGTTGACCCATGAAGTAGAGCACCGAGAAGTATTGCTTTTATTAAGTGGTGAATACGATAAAAATAATGCCATCCTTACGTTTCATGCGGGTGCCGGTGGTACAGAGGCACAAGATTGGTGTTCTATGCTGATTCGGATGTACTTGCGTTGGGCAGAAAAACAAGGATACAGCATTTCTCTTATGGATGAACAAGTAGGCGATGAAGCGGGCATTAAAAGTGCGACATTCCTTATCAAAGGGGAAAATGCTTTTGGATATATGAAATCTGAAAAAGGCGTACATCGTTTAGTTCGTATTTCTCCTTTTGATTCTGCCGCACGTCGTCATACATCATTTTGTGCCGTCGATGTGATGCCGGAAATTGATGAGACCGTAGAAATTAATTTGGATATGAAAGATGTACAAGTGGATACGTATCGTGCCAGCGGTGCGGGCGGACAGCACATCAACAAAACGGACTCTGCTGTGCGTATGACACATACACCGACAGGGATTGTTGTACAGTGTCAAAGTGAACGTTCACAAATCCAAAATAGAGAGCAATGTTTAAAATTATTGCGTGCTAAACTATTTGAACTAGAATTAGAAAAGCAAGCTGAACTGAAGGAACAATTAGGTGGTACCTATCAAGCCATTGAATGGGGTAGCCAAATTCGATCCTATGTATTCCATCCATACAATATGGTAAAAGATCATCGCACTAGCGTGGAAACAGGTAATGTGCAAGCTGTCATGGACGGCAACTTAGATCAATTTATGGAAGGATTCTTGAAGAAAGAAGCGAATTTAACAATATAATGGAGTGACCGTGAGAAATTTCTTTTTAAAAACAATACTATTTGTCTTGATACTAGGGGGTATCATCATCGGAGGCTCATCCTTTTTGTTACCTACTCTTGTGAGTCATGAAGTAGAATCAAGATTAGAAAGTGCCTTGCATCCAGAAACACAGTCCATGCGCGTTGAATCTTCTCCAGGATTCAAGTTAGTATTGGGTGAGATTGATTCATTTCGAGGTTCCTTAGATGGGGTTACCTTAGGTAAGCTAAAAGTGCAGCGCTTAACATTTGACCTACGTCAAATTCAAATTGAGCCTAAAGAATTATTTTTCGACCAACAATTGCGTTTTACGAGTTTCGGACAAGGTCATATTGAAGGGGTCATCCATCAAGATGATTTAAAACGATATATTGAACAACATTTATCTAGTTCCAGTGCGAAAGGGTTATCCATTGAAACTGTGGAGATTTCTGGTCGTGGCGTTGTCATGAGTGGTCGTATCGATGTTGGAGGATTCCTTTCTGGTAAGGTAACCATCCAAGGTCGATTGGAAATTGAAGGCAACACCTTACAGTTTGCTACAGAAAAGCTGTCCATTGGTGGAGCTAGTTTGAACCGCTTATCTAGTGGTGTGGTGAAATCAATTCCTCTCTATGATTTTGGAAAGTTCCCGATTCCTGTTCAATTGGATCGTGTAGAAACTGGACGTGAAGAAATTCATGTATTTGTGCATCCTGTTGCACAATAGGAGGGCTTATGAAATTAAAGACAATATCTATTTACACATGGATTTTATTGGCCTTTCTAGGTGTGGGCATTGTGAGTGGCCTTGTATTGGTGAAAGAACGACATCATATTGAGGCACAGCAGGAGCAGATTGAAAACATCATTGACTATGATGGATTACTTCGTGCAAATGCCTATGAGAAACGTTCCTTGCCGGAGGCTGTGGCAGCGGCTAAAGAATCGGGTATTACTGCCTTAGCGATTTATGATAGAACTCTGCAAAAAGAAAAAGATGCAGGTCATATTCATATGTATAGTTCTAATGATTTGCAGCAGTTACAAGTAGAAGGTACACAGCCAGGTATGACCTATATGGGTGTAGTTCCTGGTAAGGAAGCTTACTTTCAAGAGGTACAGGAAGATTTGGTGCGCCGCTTAGGCAAAGATAAAGTCACTGTATTGCAAACATCATTCGGTCCTATTTTAGGATTAGCGTTGCCAAGTGATTCTTTAAAAGATATGAACTTAGGTATTTCTAAGTTGCAAGCTCAAGAAGTGGCGAATCTAGGATTCCATGTTATTGTACGTCCAACGAACTATAAAGGAGTGACTGTAGAAGATGTGGACCATGTGTTCCAACGTCTTGAGGGAGTTTCTAATATAACGGGAATGGTCTTTGTAGGTAAAGAAGCCTTAGGGTATCCACTGTATGTAGATCGTACGTTAGAACAATTAGAAGCGCGCCATATTCCTGTAGTGGGGATTGAAGCAGTTAATCAATTGCAATACTTCCCACAAGCTGGGTTCTTAGAAATGGCTAATGCGAATCACTATAAAGTAGGTAGATTGTACACTGTATCGAAAGAAGAGGTACGTAAGCTGACACCAGGCGAATTGGTACAATGGTTCTACATCAGTGACATTGAACGAAATATCCGCTACAATTTGTTCCCATTATATGAACAAGGCGTAGATAATAGAACAGCTTTAGAAACAACATTATTTGTAGCGAAACAAGTGACAGATAAATTAAAAGCTCGTGGTTTTACTACAGGGGATGCCTCTATCTATCCTGTGTATACGCCGAATACTTTATTGCGATTGTTAACGATGACAGGAGTCATAAGCTTGGCTACGTTAACATTCGGACAATTTGTACGTCTACGTAAGCCGTACTTACTCGGTCTATTTGTCGTAGGAAGTGTCCTTTCTGTGGGAATTTACTTGATGACTACAGGTACAAAAATTATGTCGGCATGGGCATTGGTGGCAGCTATATCTGCTCCGGTACTGGCAATGACGATGATTTTTGATTGTTGGTCAAAGCGGAACCATACGGGCATATCCCCTTGGAGAAGCACCATAGAATCTGTGGTATATCTGATTGTGGCAGCCTTGATTGCAGCTATTGGTGGTATTAGCATTGCAGCTATGTTAGGGAGCACACAGTTTTTTATGGAATTTGCTTTATTCCATGGTGTAAAATTAACCTTTGTGGCGCCAGTCGTATTGACAGCGATCGCTTATTTACAACGATTTCCAATTTGGAAAGGCAGAACTATTTCTTCGGTGAAAGATATCAAATCTTTCATTACAGAATTTGTGCAAATTGATATTAAAGTGTATAGTTTATTAATCCTAGGTGCTTTGGCTGTGGTAGCCTATGTCTTTGTAGGACGTAGTGGTCATACAGCAGGTGTACCAGTGCCGTCTTGGGAACTCGCTTTACGTAGATTTTTAGAAAATACTATGTATGCTCGACCTCGTGAAAAAGAATTTTTAATCGGCCACCCCGCATTTATGTTGGCAGCCTATGCGGTAGGACGTAGGATTCCGATGGTATTACACTTTGCTTTATCCGTAGGGGCAGTCATAGGTATTGCATCTATGGTGGAAACATTCTGCCATTTGCGTACGCCAGTGTTTATGTCTATCGCTCGTGGTTATGATGGATTGCTATTAGGTATCGTCATCGGTTTACTAGCGATTATAGCGGTGCGATTCATCGGCTATGGCATTCGTTGGTTCCAAGGACGAGGTGAAAGCCATGTGTAAGATACTCATTTCCGGTTATTATGGATTTGGTAATGCCGGAGATGAAGCGCTATTGAGTTCTATTTTGCAAGCGTTGCTAGAACTAGAACCACAGGCTGAGATTACGGTGATTTCTGGAAATCCTGTAGAAACTATGAGCACCCACAAGGTGAAAGCTATTGGTCGATTTGATATGTGGAAGATATACCAAGCGGTGTATTCTTGCGATATGCTCATCAGTGGCGGCGGTAGTTTGTTGCAGGATGTAACAAGTGCTCGTAGTTTGTATTATTACTTGAGCATCATTGCTTTAGCGAATACATTGGGAAAACGAGTGATGATTTATGCCCAAGGCATTGGTCCTTTGCGTAAATCCTTGGCCCGTACCACGGTGGGACACGTATTGAATCAAGTGTCCCAGATTACCGTACGGGACCATGCCTCAAAAGAAGAGCTACTTTCACTAGGTATTCACGACGTACCGATTACAGTGACCGCTGATGCGGTACTTGGGATGCATCCAGTGGATACCACGGTGGGGCGTAAGATACTAGAATCCTATGGAGTGACTGCGGATCGACCGATTGTAGGAGTATCTGTACGATCTTGGAAAGATTGTATAGACTATCAAGAAACATTGGCAGAGGCTCTTGACAAAATTCAGATGACTAAGGATGCACAGATCGTATTCATTCCTATGCAACATCGGGAAGATACGGCAGAAGCAGAAACCATTTCAAAACAGATGAGAACAAAGTCCATGGTCCTAGCTGATGCGTATAGTACGACAGAGCTATTGTCGTTGAGTAGTTGTGTAGATGTCATGATAGGTGTACGACTCCATGCATTAGTATTTAGTGCGTTAATGGAAACACCTTGCTTGGGGATCTCCTATGACCCTAAAATTTTAAACTTTCTTCATATGATTGGGGAAGTGCCAGTAGGTGATTTGCATACACTAGAAGTAGAACCTATAGTGGCACGTACAGTAGAAGCTTTGGAACGAAGCACTTTCACAGAAACAGTGTTAGAAAACATCCATAAACTACGAAGAAATGCCTTAGAGAATGCCCGCATTGCCATTGGCATGCTGCATGATAAATAATTTACCTTAGAATTGTGTATAACACGGGAGGGTATAGTATGTTAACACTTGAACAAAAACAATTGATACAAGAAAAAGCAAAAGCGATTCGTGTAAACATCGTGAAAGCTGTAACAGCAGCAAAATCTGGTCATCCAGGAGGGTCTTTGTCCATTGCTGATGTGATGAGCTTGTTGTACTTTCAAGAAATGAATGTAAATCCAAATGAGCCAAAAGATCCAAATCGCGATCGTTTTGTCTTATCCAAAGGACATGCTGCACCAGCTCTGTATGCTACATTAGCAGAAAAAGGGTTCTTCCCAACAGAAGAATTACTAAACTTGCGCAAAATTGACCATATCTTACAAGGTCATCCAGATATGAAGTACATTCCAGGTGTAGATATGTCTACTGGTTCCTTAGGACAAGGTATTTCCGCGGCTTGTGGTATGGCATTGGCAGGTAAAATTGATGGAGCTTCTTACCGTGTGTACTCTGTACTAGGTGATGGCGAATTGGAAGAAGGACAAGTATGGGAAGCAGCCATGTTTGCAGCGCATTATAAATTGTCCAACTTAACAGCGTTTGTAGATTTTAATGGATTGCAAATCGACGGTGACATCACAAAAGTTATGAGTCCATTGCCAATTGATGAAAAGTTCAAAGCCTTCGGTTGGCATGTGATTGTCGTAGATGGTCATGACATTGATGCTTTACACGAAGCAGTTACAGAAGCAAAAGCAACTACAGATAAACCGACTATGGTGATTATGAATACTGTCAAAGGGAAAGGTGTACAAGCTATGGAAGGCCAAGCAGGCTGGCATGGTAAAGCGCCATCACAAGAAGAATGTGACAAATTTGTAGCGGAATTGTTGGAGGTGTAATCATGGGAAAAGCGACTCGTGAAGCATATGGTACAGCCTTAGTTAAAGTGGGTGCCACTCATAAAGATGTTGTTGTATTAGATGCAGATTTATCTAAATCTACAAAAACTGATGAATTTAAGAAAGTATATCCTGAACGATTCTTTAATGTAGGGATTGCAGAGCAAAACTTAATTTCTGTAGGTGCTGGTTTGGCAGCAGCGGGAAAAGTACCATTTGTGTCTTCCTTTGCTATGTTTGCGACAGGTCGTGCCTTTGAACAAGTACGGAACGCTGTATGTTATCCAAAATTAAATGTAAAAGTATGTGCCACGCATGCAGGTATCACTGTCGGTGAAGACGGTGCGACACATCAAAGTTTAGAAGATATTTCTTGCATGCGTACATTGCCTAATATGACTGTTATCGTACCAGCCGATGCAGCAGAAACAGAAGCTGTCATCGCTTGGGCAGCGGAGTACTATGGTCCGGTGTATGTGCGCTTAGGTCGTGCAGGTGTAGAAGATGTGACACTAGAAGGTTACACATTTGTGCCAGGCAAATCGCAACAATTACGTGATGGCAAGGATGCTACTATTATTGCTTGTGGTGCCTTAGTAGAACCTGCAGTAGAAGCAGCAGCTACATTAGAATCAGAAGGTATTTCTGTACGTGTTATCAATATGGCATCCATTAAACCTATTGATGCAGAGGCGATTGTAAAGGCAGCAAAAGAGACAGGCCTATTGATCACAGCAGAAGAACATAATGTGATTGGCGGTTTAGGCAGTGCTGTGGCAGAAGTTGTGGTGAAAGGATATCCAGTGCCAATGGAGTTTGTCGGTGTGAAAGATACCTTTGGTGAGTCTGGTACACCGAAAGAATTGATGGCAAAATATGGATTAACAGCAGCTGATATTGTAGCAGCTACTAAACGAGGTATAGCACGAAAATAGGAAGGGAATGATAGAATGATAGAATTTAGAAATGTCCATAAAGTATACGACAATGGGTCTGTTGCTTTAGAGGATGTATCGATTCATATTGAAAAAGGAGAATTCGTATTAGTCTGTGGGCATTCTGGAGCAGGTAAATCAACATTTATAAAATTACTTTCACATGAAGTCACACCAGATTCTGGAACGGTTATTGTGAATGATGTTGATGTAACACGTATCAAATCTAGTAAAGTACCGTACTTGCGTAGAAAGTTAGGTATTGTATTCCAAGATTTCCGATTATTACCATCAAAAACAGTATTTGAAAATATTGCTTTCGCTTTGGAAGTTATTGAAGAAAAACCGAAAGTAATTCAAGAAAAAGTGTACAATGTGTTGGAATTGGTAGGATTAAGCGACAAAGCCAATGATTTGCCACAAGACTTAAGTGGTGGGGAACAACAGCGGGTTGCTATTGCTAGAGCTATTGTGAATAAACCATTGGTGTTGATTGCAGACGAACCAACAGGTAACTTGGACCCTCAGACGAGTCGTGATATTTCCGACCTTTTCAAAGCCATCAATAACTCCGGTACAACCGTGGTGATGGTAACACATGATATGGATATGGTGTCCTATCTGAACAAACGAGTGATTGCCTTAGAAGGCGGTCGTGTTGTGAGTGATCAAATGAGAGGGGCCGCATTCCATGAAAATTAGAACTTTTAAGTATTATATAAAAGAAGCCATTAAATCCATGCGTCGCAACGGATTGATGTCCTTGGCATCTATTTCTACTGTCACATTATCCTTGTTTATCTTGGGTGTATTTGCTTGTGGAGTGGTAAACCTTAACAATTTGGCATCCCATTTAGAAAGCCAAGTACAAATTAGTATCTACTTGAAGGATAACTTAACAACACCACAGGTAATGGAATTAGGCAAAAAATTAAAGGCATTGCCAGAGCTGAAAGACATTGAATTTGTCACAAAAGATGAAGCCATGAAACGCTTTAAAGAGCGCTTAGGGGAACAACAACAATTAGTAGACTCCCTAGATGGACATAATCCATTGCCAACGTCTTATGTGTTAACATTCAACACACCGGACCAAGTAAAATCTACAGCAGAAGTGGTGTCTAAATATCCAGAAGTTGAAAGTGCTCATTATGGACAAGATGTGATTGAGCAAATTTTTGAAGTTACAAAAATTATCCGTATCGGCGGTATTGTGCTTATCGCATTCCTAGCGGGGGCTACCTTATTTATCATTTCCAATACGATTCGATTGACTGTGTTTGCCCGTCGTAAAGAAATTGGAATTATGAAATATGTAGGGGCTACGAACTGGTTTATCCGTTGGCCTTTCGTATTGGAAGGTATGTTTTTAGGCGCTATTGGTGGTGCTATAGCAGGTGTTGCTACATGGCAATTTTACCGCTATATCACGATGGAAGTGATTGCAAACTTTGCTTTCATGCCATTGGTACCAATGATGCCATTTATTTATCAATTATCCGCAGGATTAGTTGGGATAGGTGTCATTGTAGGTGCTATAGGTAGTACCATTTCGTTAAAACAATATATGAAAGTGTAGGAATGATGAAGAAAAAAACAGTAACACTAGTAGCTAGTTTACTATGCGGTTCTATCATGATGGCTACACCGTACTGGTATCAGGCACAAGATGAAGACTTAACGAATCAGTTGTCAAATATTCAACAACAAATGACAAATGAGGCGAATAAAAAGTCGGAAGCAGAAAAAACGATTGGTACCGTATATGAACAGTTACATGCGATACAGATTGAATTAGATACTGCTACGGCAGAATTAAAACAAGTGCAGGCAGATCGGATTCAATTAGATAAAGATATTACAAAAACAGAAGCGGAATTGAAAGCAGCACAAGCTCGCTTGCAGTCTCGTGAAAAAGTATTCTATAAACGGGTACGAGATATTTATATCAACGGTCGTTTAAGCTACTTAGATGTGGTGGTGGGCTCTAAAGACTTTAGCGATTTTGCAAACCGTATGGAAATGTTGAAACGTATTTTACAATCTGACATGGATTTAATCAATACTATCAAAACAGAGCGAGAAGAAATTGCTAGCAAAAAAGCTAAGTTAGAGGAAGATCGTGCTAAGGTACTAGAACTAGAAAAAGTAGCGCAAGAAAAGCAGAACTTAATCAACCAGAAAAAAGCAGAACGTCAAGCTGTCTTAGAACGGGCTATGAATGACCGAGATACAGCAGAGCGTGCTTATAATGAGTTAATGGCGTCCTCCGCAAGTATTACAGCGATGTTGCAACAACGGGCAGCAGAACGTGCGGCGGCAGCTGCAGCAGCTGCTAGCCAAGGCGGTGGCGGTGGTGGTGCTACATGGGTACAAGGTACTGGCCAATTGGCAGCACCAGTTGTGGCTCCTATCACATCTGACTTTGGTTGGCGGATTCACCCAATTTATGGTACACGTCGTTTACATGCGGGCACCGATTTTGGGGTGGATGAAGGTACACCTGTGCATGCAGCGGATGGTGGGGTTGTCGTAGAAGCTGGTTGGGTCAGCGGATATGGATATACTGTCATCATTGACCATGGAAATGGCATGTCTACTTTGTACGCTCATAATAGTGATGTAGCGGTAAGCCCGGGCCAAACTGTATCGAAAGGTCAAGTAGTTTCCTACTCAGGTAATACCGGTGGTTCTACAGGTCCACACCTTCATTTTGAGGTGCGTATTAATGGTGAACCAACAGATCCGATGGGATACTTATAGAGGAGACTATGGAAGATAAGAAAAAAACATCTATTTGGCATAAAGCTAAGACCTACCTGTTAGGCGTAAGATATGAAGTCATTACAAAAGATGAGGCAGGGAATATTATCAGCATAGAAGATGACCTTGAACATGAGAGCATTAAAGATCTCATTAAATATTATTTGCTCATTGCATTGACTTGGATACTTACCTTTTTAATAGGCTTAACTGCTTTCTTTTGGTATATCTCAGGGTCTCCGTTGGGAATTGCTAAATTTGGGTACACCTATTTTATCACTACCCAATGGGCGATGGATCCACCAGCCAAAGAAGAACTCTTTGTGAATATGCTGAAAGGCTTAGCTAAAGGTACCCATGATAAACATACTGTTTATTTAGACAAGGATGACATGAAAGAGCTGGAAATGCACACGTCCTCTACCTATAGTGGGATTGGCCTATTACTAGATTTTTCCGATGGAAAAACTCTGAAAGTAGGCGCTACGATGGAAGGACAACCAGCGGAAGCGGCAGGCCTTCAAAAAGGAGATCAAATCCTTGCTATTGATGGCACACCCGTGTCTGATATTGAAAAAGAAGACGTAGCGAATCGTATTCGCGGTGAAGAGGGCACTTTCGTGGTGCTTCGTATCCTTCGCAATGGGGAAGAACAAGAGCTTTCCATTGAACGGAAAACGATTGTAATGCCTACTGTAAAAGGGCAAATGCTAACCGAAGATATTGGTTATATTCGTGTTACCCAATTTGCTGAAAAAACAGTAGATGAATTTACGAAAGCCTATGAGGAACTTCAATCTAAAGGAATGAAACGGTTAGTCTTAGACTTGCGTGATAATCCGGGTGGCCTAATTACGACAGCTCATGGTATAGGACAATATTTAGTGCCGAAAGGGCCGATTGTGACGGTACAAACGAGACGGGGTAAAACAACAGCTTATATGTCTAGAGGAGAGTATCCTCTTATTCCATTAGTTGTGTTGATTAATGGTAATTCTGCAAGTGCTTCAGAAATTATTGCTGGTGCTGTGCAGGATACAAAATCAGGTACCATTGTAGGTACAAAAAGTTATGGCAAAGGTACTGTGCAGAGCGTAGTACAAGGCCTTGATGGAGAAGGTTTAAAGGTTACTATCGCTCGCTATCATACACCAAATGATAGAGTCATCGATGGTATTGGTATTGAACCAGATGAAGTTGTGGAGCCGTCCAAAACAAATCCTGAAGAGGATGTACAAATGGAACGTGCTATTGAAATTGTAAAAACTCTATGATATAGCGGCTTCGGCCGCTCTATCTATAGGGCTAGAGGAAAAAAATATGTTTATAGATCGTGCCCGTATATTAGTGAAAGCGGGAGATGGCGGTAACGGTATGAGTAGTTTCCGTCGAGAAAAATATGTACCACAAGGGGGACCGAATGGTGGAGATGGCGGTAAAGGTGCTGACATCATTTTAAAAGCTGACAGAAATATCAATACATTGGTTGATTTTAGATATAAACGTCAATTTAAAGGCGACACAGGCGGTGCTGGACAGAGTGCCAACAAGCATGGACGTGGCGCTGAAAATTTAATCGTGTCTGTTCCTTTAGGAACAACGGTAACGGATGAAGAATCTGGTAAATTAATGGCGGACTTAGTGGAAGATGGACAAACCTACATGGTTGCCAAAGGTGGTCGAGGTGGCCGTGGTAACGCACGCTTTCAAACAAGTGCTAACCGTGTACCAACCTTTGCTGAAAAAGGGGAACCAGGTGAAGAACGTTGGTTAAACTTAGAGCTTAAAGTGTTGGCTGATGTTGGATTATTGGGTTACCCAAGCGTGGGTAAATCCTCCATTATCCGCAAAGTATCTTCTGCAAAACCAGAAGTGGCTGCGTACCATTTTACTACATTAACTCCAGTATTAGGGGTAGTTTCTGTAGCACCAGGTAAAAGTTTTGTCATGGCAGATATTCCAGGTTTGATTGAAGGCGCTAGTGAAGGTATTGGTTTAGGACATTCCTTCTTGCGTCATGTAGAACGTAGTAATATTTTGCTCCATGTATTGGATGTCTCTGGATTAGAAGGTCGTGACCCTATTGAAGACTTTCATAAAATTAACGAAGAGTTAGCGAAATATAGCGAAAAATTAAGCAAGAAAAAGCAATTGATTGTATTGAATAAAACAGACTTGTTACAAGATGAAGAAAGATTGCCAAGAGTGACAAAGTACTTCGCTGATCAAGACTATGAAGTATTTGCGGTTAATGCATTGACTGGGGAAGGATTATCAGCATTAGTAGAACGTGCATGGTACTATGTAGAAAACTATGTGCCAGAACCAGAAGTGGTGGATGACACTGTATACTATGAAGCTAAACCAGATACAGATTTCGTCATCACTCGTGGCGATGATGCATCCTATATTATCAGCGGATCTCGTATTGAGAAATTGGTGGCAATGACAAATCTTGATGATGAACAAGCATTGCGAAGATTCCAAAAGATTTGGCGTTACATGGATTTAGATGCGGAATTGAAAAAACGTGGCATCCAAGATGGCGATGAAGTAGTCATCGGTGATCAACGATTTACTTTCCATGATTAGGAGATAGAATGACAGGTAAACAAAAACGATATTTACGTGCCTTAGCAAGCACTATGCCGGCAGTGGTGATGATTGGTAAAGGGGGATTGGAAAATCCTGTTATCGACAGCGCACGAGCTGCCATTACAAAACGTGAATTAATTAAAGTAAAAGTGTTAAACAACTGCTTGGAAGATCCAAAAGAAATTTTGCCTGACCTAGCGGATATGTTAGGAGCAGAGTTAGTACAAATCATCGGACATAATGGTGTATTGTACAAAAAAGCAAAAGATCCAAAGATTGAGTTGCCAAGATAATTAATCCACATGAGGTGAAGCGATGAGAGAAGAGTTACGACAGGCGAAACGAGTGATTGTTAAAGTAGGAACAAGCTCATTAACGCATGCAAATGGACGCATTAACATTGATAAAATGGAAGTGTTAGTCCGTCAAATTTGTAATTTAGCGAATGCAGGGAAAGAAATGATTTTAGTTTCTTCTGGGGCTACTGCCGCAGGTCTTCCCTCATTGGGATTTACATCAAGACCCGATGACATTGCTTTAAAACAAGCCGCAGCCTCTGTGGGGCAAGGTATCTTACTACATATGTATGAAAAACTATTCGCTGAATATGGACATACGGTAGGACAAATTCTTGTAACCCGTGAAGATACGGTGAAACGTAGTCATTATCTGAATCTTCGGAATACATTGACAGCCCTCATTGGATTAGGTGTTATTCCTATTATCAATGAAAATGATGTGGTGGCTATCGATGAGTTTAAAATTGGTGATAATGATACATTATCTGCTAATATTGCTAGCATTATTGATGCAGATGCATTGATTATTCTATCGGATATTGAAGGTCTATATACAGCGAATCCATCTACAGACCCAAATGCTACATTAATCCATGAAGTAGAGGCTCTTACACCGTACATTTATGAAATTTCTGGTGGAGCAGGGTCTTCCTTGGGTACAGGCGGTATGTATACGAAGATTCAAGCTGCTCATATTGCAACGAACTCTGGTGTTCATATGGTCATTGCCTCTGGAGATCATGTAGATAGTATTAAAGCTATCATGAATGGAGAAGAACGAGGTACCCATTTCTGGCCACATCGTGATGTACCACAAATTAAAAAGCGTTGGATGGCATTTGGTACACGTTTACAAGGTACCATTCATGTAGATAAAGGTTGCCGCGATGCATTACTCACCAATGGATCTAGTATTTTACCAGTAGGTATTCTATCTAGTGAAGGTCAATTTGAAGAAGGGGACACGATTTCTATTGTTCATGATGGAGAGGAAATTGCTCGTGGTATTGTGAACTTTAATCTATCCGATTTGCTTAAGATTAAAGGCCATAAATCGCAGGATATCCCTAGTATTCTAGGCGTTCGTGATACCTATCATGTAGTGGTGCATCGAGATAACTTAGTTGTCTTACGACAGGAGTAAATTATGAATCCATATACTGCATATTTTGAAAGTTTAGGCAAAGCAGCAAGGTCAGCCTCTATGGCGGGACAAGTACTGAGTACAGACAATAAAAATCGCATCTTGGAACAGATTGCTTGTGATTTAGAAACGGCAATCCCCACAATTATGGAAGCGAATAGTATTGATTGTTCTGAGGCCAAAGAGAATGGAGTTCCTTCTGTGATGATGGATCGACTTCGATTGACGAAAGAACGTATCGAAGGCATTTGTGAAGGTGTTCGTCAGGTAGCTAACTTACGGGATCCTATTGGTACAGTGCTAGAAACTAGAACATTAGATAATGGTTTGCGTATTGAAAAGCGACAAATTCCTATAGGTGTTATCGGTATGATTTATGAAGCACGCCCCAATGTAACAGTGGATGCAGCAGCGTTAGCGATAAAAACAGGCAACGCTATCATACTTCGTGGTGGTAAAGAAGCATACCATACAAGTGAGGCGATGGTACGCATCATGCAAGGTTCCTTAGATCGGTGTGGAGCCCCTAAAGAGCTGATTCAATTAGTGTCTATTCTTGAACGAGAAGCTGTAGGTGAATTCTTAGCACAACGTAAATGGATTGATGTAATGATTCCACGTGGTGGAGCAGGATTGATTCAATTTGTGGTTAACAATAGTAAAATTCCTGTTATAGAAACAGGGAGCGGTGTTGTGCATGGCTATGTGGATGCTACTGCAGATGAAACGATGGCATTACAGGTATTGGAAAATGCAAAACTGTCACGGCCATCTGTATGTAATGCTATGGAAACGATTCTGTTACATGAAGGCAGACTACAAGATTTAGGCCCCAAAATTGTATCTATGCTAGAAGAAAAAGGCATTGCCATCTATGGAGATATACAAATTCAAAGCTTATCTCCTCAGGTGAAATCTGCCACTGAAGACAATTGGTCTACAGAATATAATGACTATGTTGTGAACTTTAAAGTGGTATCTTCCATTGATGATGCCATTTCTCATATTAATACATTTGGTACGAAACATTCTGAAATGATTATTACAGAAGACCCAACCGAGGCAGAACGATTTATGAACTTGGTGGATGCTTCCACAGTCTATGTGAATGCATCTACACGTTTTACAGATGGCTTTGAATTTGGTTTAGGGGCTGAGATCGGCATTAGTACACAAAAACTCCATGCCCGAGGACCTATGGGGTTAGATGCGTTGACTAGTTATAAATATTTCGTCTTTGGTCATGGACAGGTACGATGAAACTTACATATCTAAAAGCTTACTTTCAGTATATGAAGTCACCTAAAGGGGCTTATGAATGGAAGTCTTATGGCATCGTATTAACCATACTAGGTGTGGTATCACTAGTGTGTATAGGGGCGTGGTTACATGGCAGATAAGAAAAAGAGAATTGGCATTTTGGGAGGCACCTTTAATCCTGTCCACTTAGGGCATTTGATGATTGCAGAAATGGCGTCAGAAGCATTTGACTTGAATCGTGTCATTTTTGTACCAGCAATGGAACCACCGCATAAAGAGACGGATGTAATTGATGCGAAATATCGGTTAGAAATGGTGCGTGCAGCGGTTTTGGATAACCCGAATTTTGTGGTTTCTGATGTAGAGATGCAGCGAGAAGGAAAATCGTATACCATTGATACATTGCGGTATTTTCATGATGTGTATGGACCATCTACGGAATTTTTCTTCATTGCTGGTACAGATACGATTCAGAATTTACCAACTTGGAAATATATAGAAGAACTGTTAGATATGTGCGAGTTCATCGGGGCTATTCGTCCTGGTGCTACGAACGACATTGGTGAAAGCATCGCATGGCTTACTCAACAAGGCGGTTGCATTCATATATTAGAAGTGCCGGAAATGAAGCTATCTGCCACAGAATTGCGTCATCGACTGCGGCATGGTTTGTCTACTCGATATATGTTGCCGAGAACCGTGTACCAATATATTAAGGAACATAAGATATATAACACGTGAACTTGCCATCCATAGAGATGAAGTTAATGTTGTAGTACCCAATAGAAAGGTATAGGCTAGTGAAGGATACAATGACAATAGAAAGAGTACAACATATTGTGAAAGGTCGGCTTTCATCAAAACGATTTGCCCATACACTAGGGGTGGTGGATATGGCAAAGCGATTAGCAAACCACTATGGGGTGCGGGTAGATCAAGCAGAAATGGCAGCACTATTGCATGATGCTATGAAAGAATGTTCCTTAGAAGCTATGCAAGATATGGTGCAACAAGCGCAAATACCAGTGGATAAGGAAATGCTTAGTAATGGTGCTTTATTGCATGGACCAGCAGGCGCTGCCTATGCGAAATTAGAGTTGCATATTCAAGATGAATCGATTTGTGAAGCTATTCGTGTTCATACATTAGGCAGTACCCACATGAGTGTGTTGGATAAGATTATTTTTCTAGCAGATTATATTGAGCCGAATCGTGACTTTCCAGGCGTGGAAGAATTACGGATGTTGGCATTTCAAGATTTGAATGCCGCTGTTGTTCTCGCTTATGATGGAACGATACGTCATTTGCTAGATCAGGGATTAAGCATACATGTGGATACGATTCGAGGTAGAAATAGTGTGTTGTTAGAAAGGTCGGATGTATAAATGGATCAAAAGATACGACGCAAACCACGTCGAAATGGACTGCGTTGGGGACGAATTATAGGAGCCATCATCCTCCTTATAGCAATTGTAGGGGTGGCAGTGTGGGGCATACGCAGTGCAGTAAGTTCCGTATCACAACCTAGTACGACTAGCCAAGAATCACATGCGTTGCCGGTTGTGACGAATACAACACCTATCGATATGAGCTCTATTAAGACCTCCTATATGTTGGTCGTTGGCGTTGATAAAAGTCAACCACAACAAGCAGATGCACTGTATGTAGTGGCTTTTAATTTAGATGCTAAAACTATGCAAATTATCGGTATACCAAGCAATAGTAAAATTATTAATCGTCATAATGATACACCTCAACGGATTAATGATATCTATGCACAAGGTGGGATTGAATTGACGAAGGCGGTAGTGGAAGATATGTTCCATATCGTCATCCCTTATTATGCGGTGGTGGATCAAGATAGTTTCCATTCTATGATGAATATTTTTGGTACACCTAGTTTATATGTGGAACAATCGATGGTACATCGAGATGCAGCTTCTGGTGAAGTGGATATTAATATTCATCAAGGGTACCAGGATTTGACTGATGATACAGCCTTTGGATATATGCGATTCATCAATCACGAAGGGGATACACTAGCACGGACTATGCATCAAGAGCGATTGCTAAAATCTATGTGGGAACGAGAACGTAATCATGTTAGTTTGGGAACGGCTTTTCGCGTGTGGCGACAATGGAGCCATATTAGCACCAATGTGAGTACTTGGGATGGAGTTCGCTTTGTGACGAAAGTGATTGAGTTCCCGAAAGATAAAGTGCGATGGTATATTTTACCAGGTTCACCAGAAACGATAGACCATGTGGACTACTGGAATGTAGAACCAGTAGAGTTACAACAATTAGTAGGTATAACGGTAGGAGATATTCCAAGTGATGCAGAGGTAATTCCTGTGATTGGAGATACTCCAAAAGATGGTTCCACGGATGCTGCTAAAGAATCTGGAAAACAATCGAAGGATAAAGAAACAGAGGGCACGAAGGAGAAAGCAGAACCGGGAAGCCCTACAACAAGATAAGGAGTTAGAATGAAACAGAAACAAGATATTTTAGGAACCGTAAAGGTATTAGCACAAGCTGGGTATGATAAAAAAGGTGAAGATATTTCCATTATGGATATGGAAGGTCTTACCATGTTAGGAGATTATTTCTTAGTGGTTACAGCAAACAATGTGAAACATGCACAAAGTGTAGCTGATGCCATTGAAGATGCAGGCGCAGAACAAGGTATGACGGTATTACATCGTGAAGGATATCGTGAAGGAGATTGGATTTTACTTGATTTTGGCGATGTCATTGCCCATGTATTTACAGGTGAATACCGCCATTTCTATGGCTTAGAAGAATTGTGGAAGGATGCACCGAGAGAATCCTTTGAAGGAGTCTAATATGGCTAGTAGCTTATCAGAAAATACCATTGCTACCCTAAAGGTATTGCGTCAAAGCGATCAAGGGTCTTTCTTAGATGGTCAAACAGGCAATACGAATGATGATATTTTATTGCATAAAGACCAGCAAACAAGCTCTGTTGCGATTGGCGATGAAGTGACAGTATTTCTCTACAAAGACCCAAAGGGGCGTTTAACGGCGAGTATGCGCTTACCCGCTATGAAAGAAGGTCAAATTGGCTATGTAGAGGTCATCAATACGACAAACTTCGGCTGTTTCGTAGAGGTGGGAACTGAACGGGGGATTTTTATGCCCCATGCAGAAATGCGTGGACGCCCTCAAAATGGTGAAAAAGTTTGGGTTCGCCTCTATAGTGATAAATCTGGTCGTTTAGCGGTATCCATGGATGTGGATGATGCTATGCGTCGCGCCTCAAAACCAGCTATCGATGCTAAAATTGGAGGTATGGTGAAAGGTGCTATTTACAACATGACTAGCGAAGGTGCCTTTTTGATTACCCCAGAGCGATGGATTGCTTTCATGCATCGTAGTGAAATGACAAAGCCACTAAAAGTAGGAGAGCTTATTGAAGGTCGCATTACTTTTAAGCGTGATGATGGACGTATCAATATTTCTATGCGCCCGGTCAAAGAAGAGGCATTGGCCACGGATGGTGCAAAAATTATGACCTATTTAGGTAGTCGTCATGGACGTATGCCTTATGGTGATAGTACGTCGGCACCTATCATTAAAGATAAATTCAACATCAGCAAGGCCGCTTTTAAACGTGCCTTAGGACATCTGATGAAAACAGGATTCATTGTGCAAGAAGATGGATGGACCCTATTAACAGAGAAAGGGCAAGCCACTTTACTAGAGGCAGATGAACAATCTGCTGCTGTAGAGGAAACAAAATAGGGGGAGATGTCATGAAAATTGTGGTAGTAGGTGCTGGTAAAGTAGGCTACTCCTTGGCACAGCGATTAGCGCAAGACCAACATGATGTATATGTCATTGAAAAAAATGGAGATCGCATAAAAAACTTAGAAAATAATTTAGATGTGAACTTGGTACAAGGTAACGGCAGCAGCATTTCCCTGTTACAAGAAATTGGCGTAGAAGATATAGGAATGCTCATTGCTGTGACAGACTCTGACGAGGTCAACATGCTAGCATGTATGCTAGGTAAAGCAGCAGGGATTCCCAAGACGATTGCAAGGGTCCGTGACACGGAATATGAATATGGTACGAATGCAGTGATTCGTGACCGTTTGGGCATTGATCTTTTCATAAATCCAGAAATGGTAACAGCCCAAGAAATTTATAAAATTTTAAAGACCCCAGCCGCACTAGATGTAGAAGATTTTGCTAGTGGTGCCGTGCGATTAGTGGAGTTTAAAATACGAAACAATCATGACATCATGGGGATTCCTTTACGCTCTTTAACGTTGCCACCGAATGTGCTCGTAGTAGGGATTCTCCGTGGTGGGGAAATGATTATTCCTCATGGTGACAGTACCTTAGAATATATGGATAATGTATTCTTTTTAGGTGCCACCGATAGTATTGATGAGGTGGAATCTTGGCTCCATGAAACAACACGTCCTACACAGCGTGTGGTGATTATTGGGGCAGGCCTCATTGGTCGTAACCTAACAGTTCTTTTAGAACAAGATGGATATGATGTGAAAGTCATCGAAAAGAATATAGATCGTTGTGAACAATTGGCAGCTATGGTAGATCGGTCCATTGTCATTCATGGAGATGGAACAGATATTGACCTCTTGGAAGCGGAAGAAATTAGCGATAATGATGTCATCATTTGCTTAACTGATGATGATAAATTGAACTTATTAGTGGCGTTATTAGCGAAACATATGGGGGTACCTAAAGCATTTGTTCGCGTAGGGCGATTAGAATATATTACTTTGATGGAGCAGGTGGGTATTGACGTAGCATTTTCACCGAGATTATTAACATCAGGGCAAATTTTACGGTTAATTCGAGAAGATGAAAATCTCATTAATATTTTTACCTTGGAAGGGTCTAAAGCTGAAGCTGTGGAAATAGAAGTTACAGAAAAAACATCATTGATAAATAAACATTTAAAAGACCTAAAGTTGCCAGGAAAATCATTAGTGGGAGCTATTGTTAGAGAGCATCAAACCATTGTTCCTAAAGGGGATACATTGCTCCTAGAAGGAGATCATATAGTTATCTTTACATTGCCAGAAAATATTAATACTTTATTAGCATATATTAATAAATGATATAAAATTTTGAAAGGAGAAGGAATCATGCGCATTCAAAACATTATGCGAGTTGTTGGACAAGTGATGCTTATATTAGCTTCCTTCATTATGGTTCCCTTTTTCTTTGGTATATTAGATGAAGGGGTTTTTTACTATTCTTTTCTTACTACATCATGTATAGCAGGGGTAGTAGGGTTTCTATTATATTATTATGGTACAGATACTAATGTATATAGTGTACGAGATGGATTTCTTGTAGTTAGTACAACTTGGATGTTAGCGTCTATATTTTCGGCGTTGCCTTTTTATTTTAGTGGAGTACTTGAGCAATTTGTAGATGCTTTATTTGAGTCTGTGTCAGGTATAACGACTACTGGGGCAAGCATGATTGATGATGTAAGTGCTTTACCAAGAGCCTTTATTTTGTGGAGGGGGCTTACCAATTGGATTGGTGGTATGGGGATGATTGTCTTAGTGTTAGCATTCTTGCGTAATTTAGGGACTGGAGTAGCTCCATTAGTTGAAGCAGAGGCTTCTGTACCAAGACCTGGGGTTGTATTACCAAGAATCCAATCTATAGCCGGGAACTTGCTGAGAATTTATTTGGGATTTACATTTACTTGTACTTTTCTATTATGGCTAAGTGGCATCGGTTTATTTGAAGCACTTAATTTTACCTTTGCTACGGTAGCTACAGGTGGATTGGCCCCAATTACTGGCAGTACATTTAGATATGCTGACTCCTATTTGGTCTGCATCATATTAGTAGTATTTATGATATTGGCAGGTGGAAATTTTGCAGTCTATCAATCTGTATGGCAACGGGGAATCAAAGAGATTTGGAGAGATTTTGAGTATAGAATCTATCTTATCACATTGGCAATTGGATCAACTCTAGTTTTATTTGCCTTAGTATGGGAAGCTGGAGATGCTAATATTGAACATTTACGAAATGCGATTTTTACACTTGTTTCTATGCAGACTGGGACTGGATTTGCTATTGCAGATTATAACTTATGGCCTAGCTTAGGGCAAATGGTATTATTTATGGGGATGTTCTTTGGCGGTTGTAGTGGTTCAACTGCAGGGGGACTTAAAATCATACGAATAATTATCTTGGCAAAAAGTAGTATTCTCTATCTACGAAAAGCTATTCACCCCGATATGGTACAATTGGTACGACTTAACGGTTATGTATTACCTAATAAATGGTTACAGATTACGCAACAGTTCTTTTTTCTTTATATGCTCATCTTTGGCATTTCCTCTGTAATTATTTCCTCAACGGGATTACCGTTGGCAGATGTACTACCATTGGTAGCAGGAAGCTTGGGAAATGTAGGCCTTGCATTTGGCTCATTAGGACCCACGGAAAGTTTTACCATATTGGCACCTATTGCAAAGATAGTTTGTATTATTGATATGTTATTAGGAAGGTTAGAGTTATTTACCTTATTGGTACTATTACACCCAGGATTTTGGCGTGGATATTTTACAAAGAAAGAAAAAGGCTATAGACGATTCGATGGACATCATAAGAACTCCTCAAGGCTTGTATAAGACAAATTGCTATGTTCTGAAAGAAAATGGATACGCCCTTATTATTGATCCAGGCTTTCACGGTCAACGTATTATGAAAGAATTACAGGACGTGGTGCCGGTAGGTATTGTGTTGACCCATGGTCATGCAGATCATATATGCGCTGTGGATGCCTTAGTAGAGGCGTATCATATCCCTGTATACATGCATCCTAAGGATGAAGAACTATTGCTAGTCAAACGGCGTATGCCATCGGGATACAAAGAACGATTTACTTCGCCATATATTGCGTTGGAAGAGGGACCTTTACAAATAGGGCTCTTTTCTCTGAACGTATGGGAAGTGCCTGGACATAGTGCAGGTAGTGTATTTGTTGGATATCAACATATTTTGTTTACAGGAGATACATTGTTTAAGGGGACCATAGGCAAAGTGAATACCTATAATGGAAATCCTGTGGCTATGAAAGCAACATTAGAAAAGATAAAAACATTCAATCCAGCCTATGTGGTATATCCAGGTCATGGATCGAGCACTACATTAGAGCATGAATTAGCAACCAATCCGCACCTGGTATCACATGAGTGAAAGAAAAAGATACTTAGAGCAATGATATGACGTAGTGTATTGTTCGAGTGTTAGACAAGATGTCAAAGAAATACAAAATATTTATAAAAAAATATAAAAAAGTGTTGACGAGAAATATGAAATAGGGTATACTAACAAAGTAGTCAATTGGCCCCGTGGTGTAGCGGTTAACATGTCGCCCTGTCACGGCGAAGATCGTCGGTTCAAATCCGATCGGGGTCGCCATTTTTTTTACCTATTTTTAGGCATATTCATATATTTATATATATTTGCCTCGGTAGCTCAGTCGGTAGAGCAACGGACTGAAAATCCGTGTGTCGGCAGTTCGATTCTGCCCTGAGGCACCATATACAATCCTCATGCGGATGTGGTGGAATGGCAGACACGCCATCTTGAGGGGGTGGTGAGCGTACGCTCGTATGGGTTCAAGTCCCATCATCCGCACCAAACGAGGGCCTATAGCTCAGGGGTAGAGCAACCGGCTCATAACCGGTCGGTCCCTGGTTCAAATCCAGGTGGGCCCACCATAAGAGACCATCTCACTTTGTGAGATGGTTTTTTTGTTATCTATAAGGGTTCATTGTATAATGAAAGCATGAGCTTTATAGTATTTCTAAGTAAGAAATTGCGTAGAAGATGTAATTAGAATGTGAGATAGACTATGGCACTTTCAAAACGATTAGAACAAGTATTACATATGATTCCACAATGTCAAACGGTGGCAGATGTGGGAACAGATCATGGATATTTAGCGGTGGCTTGTATAGAAAAAAAAGTGGCTACACAAGTCATTGCCATTGACGTCAATCAAGGCCCGTTAGAATCTGCTAAAGGATTGGTGAAAGAACGGAAATTAGAACAATCTATTGAATGCCGATTAGGAGATGGATTAGCGGCTACAAAGGTGGGAGAAGTTGACTGTGCAGTGATTTGCGGTATGGGTGGAGAGTTGATGCAACACATCATCACGGTAGGTCCTGAATTGTTGCATACCTATGTATTACAACCACAAAGCCACCGATGGGAATTAAAACAATTTTTAGTTGACCAAGGGTATGGTATTATCGAAGAAGCATGCTTAGTAGAGGGCAACCAATATTATGATGTGTGGCTAGTACAACGAGGGGCTACTTCGGTGTATAATGAGCTACCTAGAGAATCGATGTTATGGGAATATGGTGCTTTGTTACAACAAGAACAATCTGAAGTTTGGACACAGCACATACAACGTAGAATGGAAACGTTGCAATCTATATTACAACACATGCGTGATACAGCGAAGTCTAGTGATGCGGTTCAGGTGATGGAACAAGAATTGCAAGCATTACAAGGTATTTTGCAATAGGTACAGGTGAAACTTTCACCATTAAAAAAGTATAACCATTGATGAGTGTGGAATGTTATATCATATCTTGAGATGGTGGATAGGAGGTATATATGGTTACTATGAAAGATATTGCTCAAGCTATTGAAAGTCAAGCGCCATTGCAGTTGCAAGAATCTTGGGATAATTGCGGATTACAAGTGGGATCTATGAGTTCTTCGGTACAACGAGTATTAACAGCTCTCGATGTAACATCAGAAGTAGTAGCAGAAGCGATAGAGCGACAAGTGGATGCTATCGTGACACATCATCCGATGATTTTCAAAGGTATCAAATCTATCAACACGGATACGATGCAAGGAAAGATGATTAAAGATCTATTATGCCATAGTATTAATGTGTATAGTGCGCATACGAATTTAGATGTTGCTGGGGGTGGTCTTAATGACGAGGTAGCTAGACGACTAGGGTTACAAGGTATACAAGGGCTAGAAGAAACAGGACGAGATGTAGCCTATAAGGTGGCTGTCTATGTGCCCGCTACGCATAGTGAACAACTTCGCCAAGCCATGGGTGATGCGGGGGCAGGTCATATCGGTGCGTACAGTCATTGCAGTTTTTCTGTCGCTGGAGAAGGAAGGTTCTTGCCCTTAGAAGGGACGAATCCTTTCATCGGTCAGGTAGGGGCGATTGAAACTGTGCAGGAAGAACGTGTGGAAACAATAGTGCCTAAAACACTATTAGGTCAAGTGTTAGCGGCTATGAAAGAAGCCCATCCGTATGAGGAAATTGCCTACGATATAGTAGCCTTAGAGAATGCCTATGAGGCACACTATATTGGTCGCATTGGTAATTTACCACAACCACTATCGATAGAGGACTTCAAAGAAGTATTGCAATCTGTATTCCCCCACAGTCAATTGCGTTGGGGTGGCGCTAAGAAGTTATCGATTCAGCGCATTGGTCTATGCACGGGTAGTGGAGCAGAGTTCATCAAAGTAGCAGCTAAGCAAAAAGTGGATGTGTATATCACTGGGGATGTCAAATACCATGATATGCAACTAGCAAAAGAATTAGGAATCACAGTAGTGGATGCAGGCCATTATGGTACAGAATACATGAGTCAAACAGTACTGAAACGAATGATAGAAAGAATTTTCACGACTCAAGAGGTAGAGGTTATAGAAAGTAAAGTGCAAAGAGATTTTTTCTTTGAAGTCTAAGCACTTTCGGTTTATAATGTATAAGAGAGGTATTGACCCTCTCGGTGGTCTATGCTAGACTTAAACAGTAAGTATGAAAGGCGATTGCAAGTCTACTTGACTTGAGGAAAGTCCGAGCTCCATAGGGCAGGATGCCGGCTAACGGCCGGCGTGGGTGACCATAGGGAATAGTGCCACAGAAAAGTAAACCGCCACCTTTGGGTGGTAAGGGTGGAACGGTCGCGGTAAGAGCGCACCAGGTACATGGTAACATGTATGCTCGGTAAACCCCATCCGGAGCAAGGCCGAATAGGAAAGGGTTAAGGGTTGCCCGCCTACCTTTCGGGTTGTGCCGCTTGAGCGTATAGGCAACTATGCGCCTAGAAAGATAATCGCCACTGCGAAAGCAGGACAGAACTCGGCTTATTGATTGCTTGCTCAAAACCGCTCTTCGGAGCGGTTTTGTTATTGTAGGAGGTATCGTTATGAAATTAGAATCCATTAAAACCTATGAAGAGTTTAAATCCATTGTCAAAGGTGATGACGAAATCGTACTAGCTTGTTTTACGGCAGAATGGTGTGATCCATGCAAGCTGATGAAAGAAGAATTAGATGTGTTGCACGATGAATTGCAAGGTGTGGCACGCATGATTGCCATCGATGTTGACGAATCGAAAGAGATTGTTTTAAAAGAGGATGTACAAGGGGTACCGACGATTATTTGCTATAAAAAAGGAAAACAAAAAGATCGTATCGGTGGCTATAAAAAAGTAGCCTCCGTACGTAAGTTATTGAAACTATAAATAGAGGATATAAAAATATTTTTACAAATTAGTGATTAATATTCTATAGTAGGAATACCTTTCATGGTATACTATGGATGTATATTAATTTATATAGACGCTATAAAGTTATTGCAAGAAAGGGGCTTTTTTGTGAAAGAATCATTGAATAGTCTTTGGAATCTATTCCAAGAGCGTAAATTAAGCCGACGTACTTTTATGAAATCCTGTGTAGCTTTAACAGCTATTTTAGGATTGCCACCAGCACTGACGAATAAAGTTGTGGCAGCAGCGGAGAAAAAGGAATTGCCTACGGTGATTTGGCTGCATGGTCATGAATGTACAGGATGTGACGAATCCTTTATTCGTTCCACATCGCCTTTCGCATCTGATGTGATTTTAAATATGATTGCCTTAGAGTATGATGATACTTTAGCTGCTGCAGCAGGGGAACCATTTGAACATCATTTACATCACTTGTTAGAAAGTAAAAAAGGTAAGTATGTATTGGCTGTTGAAGGTGGCGTTCCATTGGATGAAAATGGATCCTACTGCCAAGTTGGTGGACGTCCATTTGTAGATGTATTGAAAGAATGCGCTGAAGGGGCTGCTTTCATCATCGAATATGGCTCTTGTGCAGCTTGGGGCGGTATTCAAGCGGCGAAACCGAACCCAACGAATACAGTATCTGTTTCTTCTATTGTAAAAGGTAAAAAAATCATTAAAGTACCTGGATGTCCTCCGATTCCAGAGGTCATGACTGGTGTGATTATGCATTATGCTTTATTTGGCGAAATTCCACCTCTTGATGTAGAAGGAAGACCAAAACAATTCTATGGCAATCGTATCCATGATACATGCTATCGTCGTCCTTTCTTTGATTCTGGATTGTTTGTGGAACATTTTGATGATGATGCATCGAAAGCTGGTTGGTGCCTATATAAAGTAGGTTGTCGTGGACCAGAAACATATAACTCTTGTGGTAATTTGCGTTGGTGGAATGGGTTGTCTTACCCAATTCAATCTGGACATGGTTGTATTGGTTGCTCTGAAAAGGGATTTTGGGACAATGATAACTTTTACCAACGATTGCCTCATATTCATACCCCAAATACCATCACTGATGTGGATACATTAGGTACAGTGGCAGGATTTGGCGCATTTGGTGCTGTAGTGGCTCATGGTGGTATTACGCTAGCGAAACATAAATATGATTCTATCCAAGAAGAGAAAAAATATTTAGCAGAACAAGAAGCAAAACAAAAAGAAGTGGAACAGAAAGGTAGTGACCAATAATGAAACGAGTTGTAGTCGATCCAGTGACCCGTATTGAAGGTCACTTACGTGTAGAAGTTAGTGTTGATGAAGCAACAGGTCAAGTACAAGATGCCCTATCTAGTGGTACAGCTTGGCGTGGCATTGAATTAGTAGCTAAAAATCGTGATCCTCGTGATGTATGGGCCTTTGTACAACGCATATGTGGCGTATGTACTTCTACGCATGCCTTAGCATCTCTTCGTGCTGTGGAAGATGCATTGGGTATTCAAATTCCTAAGAATGCAAACTATATTCGAAATATTATGCATAGTTGTTTAGATACACACGATCATATTGTGCATTTTTATCACTTGCATGCTCTTGACTGGGTAAGCCCAGTAGAGGCGTTGAAAGCAGATCCTAAGAAAACTGCAGAATTGCAACAACAAGTATTGGATACATACAATGTGAGTGGATTACAACCAAAAGATTTGGAATCTGCTACATCTGCATACCCTAAGGAGTTCCCTAAAGGAAATGCTACGTATTATGCAGCGATCCAAACAAAAGTGAAAAAAATTGTAGAAAGTGGTCAATTAGGTATTTTCTCCGCCCAATGGTGGGATCATCCAGACTATCAATTATTGCCTCCAGAAGTGCATTTGATGGCCATTTCTCACTATTTGACAATCCTAGATCGTCAACGTGATATTGTAACGCCACATGTTATTTTTGGCGGTAAAAATCCACATCCTCATTACATCGTAGGTGGCATGCCTTGTTCTATTTCCATGGACGATATGAATGCACCTGTCAATGCGGCTCGTTTGGCAAGTGTGGATGAATCTATTTCCTTGGCAAAAGATTTAGTGAATTATTTCTACTTGCCTGACTTATTAGCGATTGGTCATTTATATGTAAAAGCTGGTATGGTTGATGGTGGGGGCTTAGCAAAAAAACGTGTCCTTGCTTACGGTGGCTATCCAGATGATGCATATACAGGTATAAAAGATGGAGACTTCTTTAAAAAGTCTCTTGTTCGTGCTAATGGAGTAGTAGAAAACTTTGAACTTGGTTGGGAAAAAGCAACATTTACAGCTTTAGAAGGTGAAGACTTGATGAATCCAGACTTCTTGTCTGAAGAAATCAATCACTCTTGGTTTGAATATCCAAATGGTGAAACATCTTTGCATCCAACAGAAGGTGTGACAAAACCTGCTTTCACAGGCCCTAAAACGGGAACAAACAAAAAATGGGAGTTCTTGGATGAAGAGAAAAAATATTCTTGGATTAAATCTCCTACATTCAAAGGAAAAGCTTGCGAAGTGGGCCCATTGGCAAAATATATCGTTGTCTATGTAAAAGTAAAACAAGGCATCATCAAAGACCCAACTTGGGCTGAGAAAATGATGGTGGACCAAATTGATGCCGTATCTAAAGTGCTAGGCGTACCAGCACATGTGTGGATGTGTTCCACAGTGGGCCGTACAGCAGCTCGTGGTTTAGATGCACAAGTGGCAGCTAACTTGAGCCAACATTTCTATAATCGCTTGATTGAAAATATCAAAAATGGTGATACTGTTGTGGCGGATACTCGTAAATTCGATCCTAATTCTTGGCCAAAAGAGGCAAAAGGTGTAGGTTTATTAGATGCACCACGTGGTGGTTTAGGACATTGGTGTGTCATCAAAGATGGTCGTGTAGACAATTATCAATGTATCGTGCCAACGACATGGAATGCATGCCCTAAAACGATTGCTGGCGAACATGGTGCATACGAATCTAATATGATAGACACTAAAGTCAAAGTGGCGGATAAACCATTAGAAATTTTAAAAGGTATACATTCCTTTGACCCTTGTTTGGCATGTGCTACACACTTGTACAATAAAAAAGGTGAAAAAATAGTGTCTGTGAATACAGATGCCCTATGTAAATAGGGAGGAGGCGCATCTATGTTACCATTAAATAAAAAGCCTTATCGTGTATTTAGTTTATGGCTCCGCATTTTCCATTGGACTATGGTTCTCTGTGTAACGGCTCTATTCTGGACGGGCCTATACATTGGGAATCCAGGTTTCCAAGCTACACCAGGTAGTGTGGAACCGACAATCGCAGTGGGCGGTTGGTTTTCTATGGAAATGATTCGTAAAATTCACTTTATCGCAGCATTTATCCTAATTGCTGCACTTATATTCCGTATTTATGGTGGAATTCGATATCGTGGCGATAGATTGTTTCCTAGATTTCATAAAAAGTCGTATTGGATTGGTCTGTGGGACACAATTAAGCACTATCTAATGTTACCACAGCAACGAGAGCATCGTTTCTTGCGTAATTCTATGGCTCGTACTAGTTATTTGGGGGTATATGTGCTGTTATTCCTAGAAATTTGTACAGGTCTTGCTATGTTTGCACAAGTGTATCCTAATACGTGGATTGCACAAATTTTTAATCCTGTAAATTTATTATTTACAGAGTATGAAGTGCATATGATTCATCACTACATTGCTTGGGGATTTTTGTTATTTACAATTATACATGTGTATATGGCATTCCGCGAAGATGTTATGGAAGAATCTGGGGAAGTATCCAGTATGGTTTCAGGGATGAAATTCTACCCTACGGATCCAGAAGATATAGAGGACTTATATGGACCAAATAAAAAATAATCCCATCGTGCTATTAGGGGTAGGCAATATTTTGCTTACTGATGAGGGATTCGGTGTCCATGTGGTGAACCAATTACGGGAGGATTATGTATTTAATCCTCCTATTACCATTCTAGATGGAGGCACCATGGGCATGGAACTTCTTACCTATATGCGGGGTATGACAAAACTATTGTTAGTGGATGCCATCAATGGTGGTGAGGCACCGGGCACAGTATATGAGTTTCCCCATGAGGAAATGAACAGTTATTTTACAGAAGCTATTTCTGTGCATGAAGTGGGGATGCAAGATATTTTACGTATCCGTGCGTTACAAGAAGATCCTTTAGAAGATGCCGTTGTCATCGGTGTAGAACCGGCAAGCTTAGAATTAGGTCTAACCTTGAGTGATGCTACACAAGCTACGGTAACTGAAGTGAAAGAACGGGTGCTGAGGGTTTTATCTAGTTGGCATGTAACAGCTACCCCTGTGAATGAAAGAAAGGCATAGGATGCTACATAATATGAGACTGTGATGATTAGATAAGGAGTTTCTATGCAAAATGAATTTGGACGCGTAAAAGCGGTATTTCAAGAATTAAAAAATGCTCTGCAACAGTTGCGCAAAACAGGTGAAACCTATACAATTTATGTGGAAAACACTGGGCTAACGATGGAAGAACAAGTGGAAGTGTTAGAAACATTAGGTCGTGGTGATGTAACAATACATCTAAAGGATACAGATCAACCGGTAGAGTGGTATGAATCTACCATTCGTGGTGTATGGATTGGCACTTTCCGCAATGGTCGAGATGAAGCCATTCTCTATACCATCGAAGTATGTCGCTATCCAGAACTAGCGGGCGCTTATGACGAAGATATCATTGGTGGAGAAGCAGATTTACAAGAGTGGATCGAAGCAGCGGACCTATAATTGGTATGATTGTCTATAATAAATGTTACATATATGGCTGGAAATAACCTATATTTGCTATATCAATAAATCATAGGTAGCACTATTTCCATAAGAAAATATATAAAATAGCATAAATAAAACTCTCTTATTATGATTTAATGAGAGAGTTTTTCAGTTTTGTAGAGGTGTATTTTGTGCTTAAACATAGTAGATTTTAGTAGGAAATAACGCATTGATAAGATTAAATATATGTGTATTTTAAATGGTTTATAAAGGGTGGATGTTTGTCCATCTGATAGATGTTGCATAGGATTTATAATACCTTTACAAATAGAGAACTATATGCATTTTTCAATAAATGATAATAGATTCTATCATAATAAACAGTTATAGCACCTATTCTTAAAGAATTGAAAAAGATAGGGCATGGTGTTACAATAATACACAAGAGGAAGGTCTCTGTTTTAAGTTGAGGAGGGATTACTTTGCGTAACATTCACGTTGAGAAAGTAACAGAAAAGGTAGCAGAATTATGTATGAATGCAGCATATCATCTTCCAAAAGATATGTATAATGCATTGAAAAAAGGCTATGAGACAGAAAAATCTCCAGTAGGTAAAGGCGTATTGGATCAAATCATTAAAAATGCGGAAATCGCTGATGCTGAAGATCGTCCGATCTGCCAAGATACTGGCCTTACTATCGTATTTTTAGAAGTTGGTCAAGATGTACATTTCGAAGGTGGAGATCTTGAAGAAGCTGTTCAAGCTGGTGTGGCAAAAGGTTATGTTGATGGATATCTTCGTAAATCTGTAGTAGCGGAACCTTTGTTCAACCGTGTAAACACTAAAAACAATACTCCAGCAGTTATTTACACTAAAATTGTTCCAGGCGACAAAGTTGACATTAATGTAGAGTTAAAAGGCTTTGGTTCTGAAAACAAATCTGGCGTAAAAATGTTAGTTCCTGCTGATGGCGTTGAAGGCGTTAAAAAAGCAGTTCTTGAAATCGTTAAAAAAGCTGGCCCTAACCCATGCCCTCCAATGGTACTAGGTATTGGTATCGGTGGTACAATGGACTATGCAGCATTCCTTTCCAAAAAAGCTCTTCTTCGTTCCGTAGAAGTACGCAATGCACATCCTGAATATGCAAAATTGGAAGAAGAAATCAATGCAATGGTTAACAAAACTGGTATCGGACCTCAATTAGGTGGTTCTACAACAGCAGTTTCCGTTAATATCGAGTGGGCAGCAACACATATCGCTGGTCTTCCTGTAGCAGTAACTATCTGCTGCCACGCTAGCCGTCATGCTCACGGTGAAGTTTAAGAGGGGGAATAACCATGGCAGAACAAATTCGTATTCAAACACCTTTAACAGAAGAACAATCCCGTAAATTAAAAGCTGGTGATATGGTTCTTATCTCTGGTAAAATCTATAGTGCTCGTGACGCAGCTCACAAAGTAATGACTGAAGCATTGGCACGTGGCGAAGAATTGCCAATCGATTGGCATGATAAAATCGTTTACTACTTAGGACCAAGCCCTGCTAAACCAGGAGACCCAATCGGTTCCGCTGGTCCTACAACATCTGGTCGTATGGATGCTTACACACCAACAATGCTTGATCAAGGTATCAAAGGCATGATCGGTAAAGGTTCCCGTAAACCAGAAGTTATCGAATCCATGAAGAAAAACGGTGTAACTTACTTTGCAGCCGTTGGTGGTGCAGCAGCGTTAATTGCTAAATCCATTAAAAAATATGATGTTATCGCGTATGCTGACTTAGGTCCAGAAGCTTTGGCAGAATTAACTGTAGAAGATTTCCCTGCAATCGTTGTTATCGATAGCGAAGGAAACGATTTCTACGAAATCGGTCAAGCTCCATATCGCGAAGACGTTTAATTAATCACTAAGAGGCTTTCTTTAGAAGGCCTCTTTTTGTATTACATCTGTGTTAAAAAGGAAAATAGAGATGATAGAATCTAGCTTTTTCATCTTTAATATAAAGAGATTGTGATATAATACAGATAAAGAGATAGTAAAGAGAAAGGAGACGTTATGACAGGACTTATAGTAAGTGGTATTATTTTTCTCCTCATCGAAATGATGATACCAGGATTTGGCATCTTTGGTCTAACAGGCTTGTTGCTATTCCTATGGGGTATCTATGATTGGATGGGAGGAGGACCTATGGCAATAGTTACTGTCACCTCGCTTTCAGTAGTGGGCGTGCTATTGTTGTGGTGGATTATCTCTGTATTTCCTAAGACGGCTTTAGGGGAACGATTGACATTGCGCTTGCAATCTACGAAGGAAAAAGGATATGCTACACATCCAGACCCTAAGCGCTGGTTGGGCAAGATTGGATATACAAAAACGGTATTGCGACCAGCAGGAACCATTGTTGTGGAAGGAATATTCCTCGATGCAGTTACTGATGGCGAATTTTATGAACCAGGTACAGAAGTAGAAGTTATTTCTGTTACTGGTGGTCGTATCGTAGTGAGAACTACAAATAGATAGGAGGACATATGGAAACAATTATTGGAACGGTGGGATTTATCATTTTTCCGATTATTCTCATCATCGGCATTTCTTTATTCTTACATTTCGTCCCATTAGGACTTTGGGTATCTGCTCTAGCAGCGGGTGTGAAGGTCAGCATTATGACTTTGATTGGTATGCGTCTTCGTCGTGTATCTCCATCGCAAATCGTACTTCCTTTGGTGAAAGCCAATAAAGCTGGCTTAGATGTGACGGTAGATCAATTAGAAGCCCATTATTTAGCAGGTGGTGATGTAGATCGTGTAGTAGATGCATTGATTGCAGCAGAACGTGCTACTATGGAGTTAACCTTTGAACGATCGGCAGCCATTGATTTAGCGGGTAGAGATGTATTAGAAGCGGTGCAGATGTCAGTTAATCCAAAAGTGATTGAAACACCAATTATTTCTGCGGTGGCTAAAAATGGTATCGAACTAAAAGTTCGTGCTCGTGTAACAGTACGTGCTAATATTGATCGTTTAGTTGGTGGTGCTGGAGAAGCAACAATTATAGCTCGTGTTGGGGAAGGTATTGTTACTACCGTAGGTTCTTCTGAAGAGCATACGGACGTGTTGGAAAATCCAGACCATATTTCTCGTACTGTATTGAATAAAGGCTTAGATGCAGGAACAGCTTTTGAAATCCTATCCATCGATATTGCCGATGTAGATGTAGGACGTAATATTGGCGCTCAATTGATGACAGATCAAGCGGAAGCAGATAAAAAAATTGCCCAAGCTCAAGCAGAAAAACGGCGTGCTATGGCGGTGGCACAAGAACAAGAAATGCGTGCTCATACCCAAGAAATGCAAGCGAAGGTAGTAGAAGCTCAAGCAGAAGTGCCAAAAGCGTTATCCCAGGCGTTACGTGAGGGTAATTTGGGTGTTATGGATTACTATTCGATGAACAATATTATGGCAGACACTAAAATGCGTGAAAGCATTTCTGAAGGTGATTATGCATCTACCATCGATGGTAAAGGTACACATGAATAAGGAGGAGGAGGTATCCGATTATGGAAATAGGGATACTCATACTGATTATTTTAGGATCCTTTATATTTAAAAAAGGAAACTCTAAAGAGGAGTCACCAGAAAAACCAGTTCAGAGTAAAGATATGACTTGGGAGGAAATGGAAGAGTATTATGGTATTACACTTTCACGGGACCCAGAGGAATCTGTGAATATGGAGCCTGATACAGCAGTGGAAACTACTGCTAAAAGCGCTGTGATTACAAGTAATCCGGTGGATGTAGATAGTTATGAGAAGTCAGTAGATTCACCGAGATATGACGGAGAGGAAATACGTGCTACAGTCCATGAACGAATAGAGACCATACCAAAGGATTCTGCAAGAACATCTGTGGAAGAAGTACATAAAGACGGCGCTAGTTATTCTAGGGCTTCAAGGGGCAAATCCTTACGGTTAGCAGCTAGGCATGGAATGGTGTGGTCTATGATTTTAGAAACACCAAAAGGGGCGCGTATGTTAGGTCCTTATCGTCGATAGTATGTTAGTAGAATCGATAGTTAATACCCAGATCTAATGATGTGATTGTACTTGTACTTGTATATCCTCTGTGTAGATGTATTTGCTATCAGATATAGTAATACATATAGTACCTGTAAAAATGAGCTATCAAGTTGGGAATGTCCCTTCATGATAGCTCATTTTGTATATGTTATAAGGAATCTACAGTTATACTCTATACTAAATATTGGGTTATACTAAAGCTAGATTCATCAATAGTATCATTAACTGTTTAGATGTATACATTAAAAGCGACTCTACTGTGTAGAGTCGCTTGTATTGATTATAAAGTTTTAATATCTGTTTCTGCCAAGGAAGCAACGATAGCATCAGCTAATTCTTCAAATAATGGTAATTGCTCATCGTGTAATGCACCTTTAATATCTAGTGGAGTACCAACGATTTCCATATTTTTGAACTCATTTGTGAAGTATTCAACCATACGTTTCATTGCGCCAGATGCCCAAGAGTGGTTACCTACGATAGATACTTTATGGTTATGGAAGTTTAATGCATGTAATTCATGTAATAAGTTTTCCATAGTCAAGTATAAACCTAAGTTGTAGGTTGGTGCCATACATACTAAATGACTATATTTCCATGCATCAGAGATGATATAGGATGGATTTGTTTTAGATACATCATAAATACGGATATCAGTTACACCGCGTAAGGATAACAATTTTGCTAATTGTTGTGCCATTTCAGCTGTGTTGCCATACATGGAACCGAAAGCGATGACAACGCCTTTTTTCTCAGCATTGTATGTGCTCCAGTGCATATATTTGTTAAGAATGTAAGAGATTGTGTCAGGAGTTCTCCAAATTGGTCCATGAAGCGGTGCAATGATTTTTACATCTAAAGCAGATGCTTTTTTCAATGCATTTTGTACTTGCGCACCGTATTTACCTACGATATTTGTGTAGTAACGACGGGCTTCATCTTCGTATACGCGATCGAAATCTAATTGATCAGCGAAAATATTGCCATTGATGGTGCCAAAGGTACCAAATGCATCTGCGGAGAACAATGTACCAGTCGTTGCTTCGTAAGTGCAAGTTACTTCTGGCCAGTGCACCATTGGCATAGTATAACTGTGAAGTTTATGGTGACCAAGATCGATAGTGTCCCCTTCTTTTACTTCGTAATAGTTCTCAGGAGCTGGACGTCCATAGAATTGTTCAAAGAAACGGAATGTAGTTTTGTTACCTACCATTTTTACATTTGGGTAACGGTCTAGTAATTCTACTAATGTTGCACAATGGTCTGGTTCCATGTGGTTAACGATTAAGTAATCTAATTCACGACCATTCAATAGATGTTCTACATTGTCAAAGAATTCTTGACGAATGCTATCATCTACAGAGTCTACGATACATGTTTTTTCATCATCAATAAAATAGGAATTGTAGCTTACCCCATTTGGAATTGGAAATAGGTTTTCAAAACGTTCTGTACTCCAATCGTTGCTACCAATCCAATAAATATGATCAGTCAATTTTTGTGCGCAATGCATAGTTAAATTCCTTTCATACATACGGGGGGATTGTTATGCCCCAGATTTTCTTATCAAATATATATTACTAGTTTATAAGCTAGAACGCAACTATTTTGTATAGGTTTATAAGAAATACATAGATAAAAATCTATTTATAATTTGACAATAGTAATAAATATAGGTAAACTTATAAGCATATATAATAGTAAAAAATAAATTAAACGTATGTTATATTCGTAGTAGATTGAGGTTATTATGTCTGTATCTGCAGAATTACTGCGCGCCTTTGTGGGCGTTGGATTACATCTATCTTTCTCCAAAGCAGCGAAAGCTAATGGAGTTTCTCAATCGGCCATTAGTCAGAGCATAAAGCAACTAGAAAAAGATTTAGGTGTTCCTTTGTTCGAACGAACAACGAAATCAGTGGCCTTTACGAAAGCTGGTCGAGAACTCTTTGAAACGTCGGTAGAAGCCTTTTCTATTTTAGATAATGGAATTGTAAAATTACAAGAACGTGTATCGAGGGAGTATAAAAGTTTACACTTAGCGGCTACAGATACATTGAGTAAACATTTCTTGTTGCCTACTTTCAAAAGTTGGCAAGAAAAAAATCTAGACATTAGCTTGCGTGTCACCAATCGACCATCTCGAGAATGTGTAGGGATGATTGAAGCGGGAGAAGCGCAAATTGCAGTGGTGCATGCCTATGATGGTTTGTATGATAATAATCATCTTGAAGTGATGGAATTAGAGTCAATGCAAGATATATTTGTAGGTGGCACTAAATATCAAGATGATTCTAAGGTATGGACCATTGATGAAATTATGGCTGAGCCATTATTATTGCTTACGATGGGGGCGAGCAGTCGTACTTTTTTTGATACGGTTACCTATAATCGATGTACGAGCCCAGCTTTTGAGCTAGGTAGCTTGGATGTACTTATGGATTTGGTTGAAATTAACTTAGGGATTTCTTTAGTGCCAGAATTAGTGGCTAGAGAAAAAATAAAAAAAGGTTCTTTAATCGAATTAAAAACAAACTTACATATTCCAGAGCGTCGTATTGTATTAGTACGATCAAGAATGGATGCATTAACAGAAGGTGTTTCACAATTTATTAATATATTGAAAGACAGAAAACAATAAGGAGGATCATCGTGGAATTATTAAAACAGCGTATTGATGCAGAAGGTATTGTATTAAACAATCGAGTGTTAAAAGTAGATGGATTTTTAAATCATCAAATTGATCCTAAATTGTTTGTTCAAATCGGTAAAGAAATTGCGAAACAATTTGAAGGACGTGGTATTGAACGCATTGTTACTATCGAAGCATCTGGTATTGCTATTGCGTTACAAGTAGCGATTGAGTTGGATGTTCCTTTGGTATTTGCTCGTAAGAAAAAATCTATCTTAATGACAGAAGATGTGTATCATTCTGTAGTGTATTCCTATACAAAAGAAGAAAATTATGATGTAACGATCTCTAAAAAATTCTTACCTTCTGGTGAAAAAGTGTTGATTATTGATGATTTTTTAGCCAGTGGTGAAGCTGCTATGGGATTAGCAAAACTTGTGGAAGGCGCAGGGGATACAGTGGAAGGTATTGCTATTGTCATTGAAAAATCTTTCCAACCTGGTCGTGAACGCCTAGAAAAAGCAGGTTACGATGTACATTCCTTGGTGCGTATTGCACGCTTTGAAAATGATCGTTGTATCTATGTGGAAGATGAAAAGTAATAATGATTGAAATGGACCGCAGTTTTATGGTATTATTATGGTAATGAGTTTTAATTTAAATGTAGAGAATATGGAGTTAAGACAGTGAATAAAAAAGCAGAATTATTTCAACAGTTTATTACAGAAAATGAATTAACAAATCTTTTTACGCTTCGTGAGATTGAAAATGATCAATACAATACAGTAGTATTTGATGCGACTGTGGAATATAATGATATTGTGTTCCCATTATTTGTTGTATTGGATGACACACCATTTGGTTTTGTGCGTTTAGAAATTGCGGGTGGTCGTTTTACGCCAGAACAACGTAAAGCAACATTAGATGTGTTGAATCAATTAAATAGCGAATTCAAATGTTTCAAACACTATTTAATGGAAGAAGATGGTTACGAAGCAATTCTTTTAGATGTAAGTTTAATGAGTGGAGATAACTTTGATCCAGCATTAGTGGCATACACTATTTTTGAAGTATTGTATCCACATACACAAAAAGACTTAACTCGTATTATTGCAGCTGTGGAAAGCGTAAAGATAGAAGCATCTGGTGAAGAAGCGCCAGCAGTAGAAGAACCAGCTAAAAAAGAAAGCAAACCACGTAAAACTACAAAATCTAAAAAAGGTTAATATGTAGTAAGAATCGATTCATATGGGCATTGTGACAAACAATGCCCTTTTTTTTAAAGAGGTGATACCTATGAATGAAAAGGCTAGAGTATTTGAGCAATTTCTCATTGATGAGAAATTGACATGTTTTGAGAAACGTGAAGTGGGAGATGAAGATCATACCGTTGTATTTCGCTCCTATGTACAAACCGAATTAGGGGATATTCCTGTGTTTCTGTTGTTAGATGACACAATTTATGCTACGATTCGCTTATTGATCGGTGCAGGCGTTGTGACCAAGGAAAATCGTCAAGATATTTTGACATTCATTAATCGTGAAAATAGTACCTATAAAAGTTTTAAATACTATATCGAAGAAGATGATGATAGCGTGTATTTGGATTGTATCAATCAAAGTGCTAATTCTAACTTTGATCCACGACTGTTATATGTATTGATGACTCAAATTGTGGAATATATCCCTGGAAAAATTCAAACTATTGGTGAGGTATTCCAAGTTGAACAGTTACCACCACCTGAACATGCGCATGAATAATATAAATAGTTTGTGAGCGAAAATGATTAAAATAGGATAAAATCTATCGATTTTGATTAAAATAAATCAAAACTATGCATGCGCAGATGGGATAAACAATTCAATTCGTGTAATACAATTCAAAAATGCTAAAAAATATAGAGAGATACACAATTCGTGAGATGTGAAATAGTGGTTTTCTATAGCATATCTATTGTATCTCATGCTATAATAGAGGTAGGTTATTTATACTATAGATTCACGTAGTATAAGGGGTGATACAATGGCATTAGGTGAAAATTTAAGACATGCCCGTAAACGGATTGGGCGGAGTCAGCTAGATGTGGCTCGAGATATCGGCATTAGTAATGCTGCCCTGTCAAATTACGAAACAGGATATAGAGAGCCTGATCTGGAAACCTTAAAGCGATTAGCTAATTATTATGATGTGACAATTGATGAATTAGCTGGCAATGCAAGCATGGCTAGAGAAATTCTTTACGATTTGAGTAGCATTGTAAAAAATGGGCGCATCGCACATAATGGTGTAGAATATGTATTAAGTGATTCACAACGATTAAAATTGAGACGCCAAATTGCGCATGCATTTGAAATGTTCAATGAAGGAAAATCCAATTGGTAGGATAAACATGTTATTCTAGGAACGTTTGTGGAATAGCATATCATCGTATAGAAAGCGTAGAAGCTCTCGGGTACGTTTGAGAGTGCAAGTTACTGTATCTACAAAATGAAAAGCACAGTTCTATGAAAATAGGACTGTCTTTTTTATTGTCTAAGATAGAATATGATATAATTTACAGGAAGGGCTCATGGTCGTTGGTAGTACCAGGAATGGGGGCCTTATAAAATACATATATACTGTATGTAGATAGATAAGACGAGTGAAAGCGAGGTTGAACTATGAAGAAACCAGTTGTAGTAGTGCCAGGATTGGTGCGTAAAGATGCAGTATCCTATTTGAGCGAACATGTGACAGTACGGCAGTGGACAGAAAAAGAAAAAATGCCTAAAGAGCTATTAAAAGAATGGCTGCGTGATGCAGATGGTTTGTGGAGTATTAATCATTTTACAGTGGATGAGGATTTAGTGAAGGAAGCGCCTAATTTAAAGGTCATTGCTCAAGCCTCTGTAGGATATGATAATATCGATATCGATGCGTTAACAGCACGTCATATACCTTATGGCAATACGCCTGATGTATTAACAGAAACAACGGCAGAGTTGGCTTTCACATTGATGGCAGCAGCGAGCCGTAGAATTTATGAAAATGCTCAGTTCGTTAAGGCTGGTAAATGGGCGGAACGTCCTTCGAATATAAAAGGGAAGGATTTAAGCCGTATGACATTGGGTATTATTGGCATGGGTAAGATTGGTGTGTCCGTATCTCGTAGAGCTCGTGCCTTTGGGATGACCGTACAATATCATAATCGTAACCGTCGCAATGATGATAGCTTGTTTATGACCACCTACGTGTCATTAGGCAAATTGTTGACCACTAGTGACATTATCTTGGTCATGGCGCCATTGACGGAAGAAACCTATCATTTAATTGATGCAGAAGCCTTTGAAATGATGAAAGAGACGGCTTTATTTGTGAATGTAGGCCGTGGAAAAATTGTGGATACAGATGCATTGGTGCACGCATTAGAAACAGGTCAAATTGATTATGCTGCTCTTGACGTAGTAGATCCAGAACCAATTGGGGCAGACCATCCATTGCTTAAAACAGGTAAATGCTTAGTGGTGCCACATATTGGGTCTTTCACGGATCGTACGCGCAAGGAAATGGCTATGCTGACAGCTAATAATCTGATTGCTGGTGTACATGGTAAACCATTGTTGACCTGTGTCAATGAAAGTGTTAATTATAAGACCGCTGAAGAATAGGTCGTTACAATCTTGCAGGTGCGCTAAGAAATAATAGGATTTGCAAGAAATCGATGAAACATAGCTATTCCTGTGGTATAATGAAGAGAATGTGCAGAACGTGCACTTGTGTATAATCAATCTAAGAGAGGAAGAATCACATGGAATCGAAAGAGACGATGATGAGTACGGAAGAAACAACGCCTCAAACTGTAAATTTTATTGAAGCGATTATTAATACAGACAATGAAGAAAATACCTATGGAAAACGTGTTCATACACGATTCCCTCCGGAGCCAAATGGATATTTGCATATTGGACATGCGAAATCTATTTGCCTTAACTTTGGTCTTGGCAAATCATATCAAGGCTTAACAAACTTGCGTTTTGATGATACGAATCCGGTCAAAGAAGATGTGGAGTATGTAGAATCCATTGAAGAAGATGTAAAATGGTTGGGCTTTGAGTGGTATGGGGATGTACATTATGCATCTGACTATTTCGGTAAACTATATGAATATGCTCAAGTGTTGATTAAAAAAGGTAAAGCCTATGTAGATGATCAAACACCAGAAGAAATCCGTGCTACTCGTGGCGATTTTACAACTCCAGGTACGAATAGTCCCTACCGTGATCGTAGTGTAGAAGAAAATTTGCGACTTTTTGAAGAAATGAAAGAAGGCAAATATAAAGATGGGGAAAAAGTATTACGTGCCAAAATTGACATGGCAGACCCTAATATCGTAATGCGAGATCCTGTATTGTATCGTATTTTACATGCGGATCATCATCGTACAGGTTCTGAATGGAATATTTATCCTATGTATGACTATGCCCATCCAGTATCTGATGCGATTGAACGTATTACCCATTCTGTATGTACCTTAGAATTTGAAGTACATCGCCCATTGTACAATTGGGTATTAGAAGATTGGGAAGATACAGAAAAACCAAAACAGATTGAATTTGCTCGTTTAAATGTAACAAATATGGTTATGAGTAAACGTAAATTGCGTCAATTAGTTGAGTTGAATCTTGTAAGCGGTTGGGATGATCCTCGTATGCCAACGATTTCTGGGTTACGTCGTCGTGGCTATACACCAGAGGCCATTCGTGATTTCTGTGAACGCATTGGTGTAGCCAAGGCAGATAGCATGGTAGAAGTAGGTCTATTAGAGTTCTGTATCCGTGAAGATTTGAAATTAAAAGCGCCACGATATATGGCGGTATTAGACCCTGTGAAAGTTGTTATCACAAACTATCCAGAAGGACAAACAGAAACCTTAGTGCTCGAGAACAATACAGAAAATGAAGCAATGGGCACACGTGAAGTGACATTTGGTCGAGAAGTGTACATTGAGCGTGGTGATTTTATGGAAGAACCAGTGAAAAAATTCTTCCGTTTAGCACCAGGTAAAGAAGTGCGCTTAAAAGGTGCCTACATCATTGAATGTCAATCTGTAGTAAAAGATGACAATGGTAATATTACCGAAATCCATTGTACATACGATCCAGCTACAAAATCTGGAACAGGTTGTCAAAAGAAAGTAAAAGGTATCTTACATTGGGTAGAAGCCTCTACAGCGGTAGATATGGAAGTACGTCTCTATGATTATCTATTATCTACAGAAGATGATGAAACAGCAGATAAGGACTTTTTACAACAGTTGAATCCAAACTCCTTAGAAGTAAAATCTGCTAAAGGGGAAGCAGCATTCCGTTCTACACAAGCAGGAGACTATTACCATTTCTTGCGTACAGGGTATTTTGTAACAGATAAAGACAGCACAGCAGATCATATCGTAATGAATCGTACAGTAGGCATGCGCGATACTTGGGCTAAAATGCAAAAGAAACAAGGTTAGGCAAATACTATGAGTAGAAATATAAGATCTATTTCATGGGGGCTAGTTCTTACTTGTATCTTAACTAGCATAATGACTAGCGTTGAAGCAGCGGATAAGGCATCTATAAAATGGCCGTCTACGATGCTAGTGCAGGAAGGGTCTAGTAGCAGTATTCTTTCGTCTGGAGTAGCACAACCATTAGAAGCTAGATTGCGTGATATTGGAATTGATATGAGTACATCCTATCAGATATTGGATAAGCGAGGTAATAATTATTACTATGCGCGATACGGGGAAGGAACTTTGCTCTATGGGTTTGGTCCACAGAAAGATAGTTGGCATCCTACTACGGTGCCAGTGGGATCTAAGTATACCCTATCTATGATTCAAGATTATGAAGCATATGTACAGGAGCATCCAGAAACATTTACACTAGTCGCTCCTTTCCGTGAAACAAGAAAGAATATCTATGTTGGTGAAATCATCGTGAATACATGGTTTAAGCAAGTAGAATATCCTATGTATGTGCAGATTGCGTTCCTAGCTGATAGCACAACAGGGGCTCCACGTTTGCGATATATCGTGACCCATGTGAAAGACGACATGCTGAGAAAACAATTACAATATGTATTATAAGAAAAAGTTGCAAACTTTGAGATTGGCTATTACCATGGGAGACTGTGGGATAGTGAAATTGCAAAGGATGCAACTTTTCTTTTTAAAATGAAAAAACTTCTCATACTTATTGACATAAGCTAGGATTATTTGTATTATAATAATAGAAATAATTTTCATTATTTTGAATCATCTTTCGAGATGATATATATCCGGATTATCTATTTGCTGTGAGAGCAAGTGTTCTCCCCAAAATACGTAAAAAGGCAGGTACGACAAATGGAATCCATCGAGCAGATTATTGGTTACCATTGTGCGCCCGCAATTCGAGGTATTAAAGTAGCAAATCTTGTTGCATTACCTCAGCATTTAGGGGCAACGATGGTAGAAAAAACACATGAGTATAATGATAAATTCAATCAAAAAGGACTGTTCTTTTATGAATTGTGCCATTGTGATAAACGAAAATTATTACTCGTATTTCGTGAACGTATGCTTGAGGACTATTTGCGACAACCTGAGGTGCTAGCATTTTTACAAAATTATGGATATGAATCCTATGAAACTTTGGCAGATTGGTTATTACATTTGCGTGAGCGCATTGAAATGAGCGATGTATTTCCTCATGAAATCGGTGTGTTTTTAGGATATCCATTAGAAGATGTAAAAGCGTTTATCCAATTCCGCGGAGCAGGCTATAAAGTCTGTGGCGACTGGAAGGTGTATGGAAATCAAGCGTCAGCTATGCACGCATTTCATTGTTTTCGAATGTGTCGTGACTATTGTCATGCACAGTTGAATAAAGGAAAATCTTTAGAGTCTTTGGTTGCCGTAACGGCATGCTAGGAGGTAACATTATGATCGCTGTAATTTATTGGTCTGGAACAGGTAACACAGCTGCAATGGCAGAAGCTGTAGGTAAAGGCATCGCTGATGCTGGTCAAGAAGTGGTAGTAAAATCCGTTTCTGAAATCACTGCTAATGAAGCTGCTAATTATGAAAAATTAGCATTAGGTTGCGCTGACATGGGTGCTGAAGAATTGGAAGACGGTGAATTTGCACCATTCTATGAAGCATTAGAACCTAAATTGGCAGGTAAAAAAGTAGTATTGTTTGGCTCCTATGGTTGGGGTGGCTCTTGGTTAGATGACTGGGCTGGTCGCGTAGAAGGCGCGAATGGCGTTGTAGTTGACAAATTACCAGTTATGGGCGAACCTGATGATTCTGGTAAAGAACAATGTGAAGCATTAGGAAAAGCTTTAGTAAACGCATAAGCCAACGATACGGCATATGATAACCCAATATACTAGCTCTTAATCATAAGGGGCGGATAGAAACATCTATTCGTCTCTTATTTTATTTTTGCAACCCTATTGCTAATTCGGAATCGATGACACATTGACCGTATACATTAAACTTTACTATAATAAAGAAATCATATTGTTATTAGTATAGGAGGTATTGTATGCAAGTATTACAAAATTGGAAATTACATGCATTGGCTCTTGTGATCAGCATCATTGCAGAAATGATTGGAATCCAACGATTTGGAGCTGTGGTATTCTTACCGCTTCTCTACGCGTTGATTATGGGGTTGTTTGTATCCATTCCATCATTCAAAATTTTAACGGTGGAAACCATGGAAAAATCGGCGGATTACCTTGGGATTGCAGTGATGCTCTTAATGGTTAAAGTAGGCTTAGGGATTGGTCCTAATTTAGAAATTTTGTCTACTGCTGGGTTGGCTCTTATGTTACAAGAGTTAGGCCATTTCTTTGGTACTATTTTATTCGGCTTGCCAGTGGCATTATTAGTAGGAATGCGCCGTGAAGCGGTGGGTGCTTGTTACTCTGTAGACCGGGAACCTAATGTAGCGATTATCATTGATAAATTTGGCTTTAGCTCTCCTGAAGGCCGTGGCGTTATGGGCATGTATATTTGTGGCGTGTTGATTGGAGCCATGTGGGCGTCTGTACTAGCAGGATTCTTTGCTCAAATGGGTTGGTTCCATCCACTGGCCTTGGCCATGGGTGCGGGTGTAGGTAGTGCTAGTATGATGGCTGCTTCTACTGCCCCTATCATTGCAGTATATCCTGAATATGAAGCTCAAATTGCAGCTTTAGCAGGGGCAGCTAATTTGCTGACCACTGTATTAGGTGTTTACTTTGGTATTTTCGTATCTTTGCCTGTGATGGAAAAAACATATAATTTCTTTACAGGTCGTACACGTGAACAAGATTTAGCAGAGGAGGGACAATAAGATGACTATGAGTGAAAAAATTACACAATTTGTCATTGTCATATGCATTGCAGCTATTATGACTGCTTTGGGTAATATCATTGATGGCAAGCATCTATTGGGCCCAAGTCTTGTAGGAGTCTTTGTGATTGCGGGACTTGCTATTATTGGTGCTATTATTTCCTATTTACCAGTAGCTAATCGATTCCCTATGGTCTTCTGGGTATCTTTAGTAGGGGTCATTGCCTCTTTGCCAATCATGCCAGGGCAAGCATGGATTGTTGCACAAACAAAAGAAGTAACATTCTTGGCTACTACCACACCAGTGTTGGCATATGCAGGTCTTTCCTTAGGAAAAGATTTAGGCGCCTTCCGACGTCTATCTTGGAGAATTATTCCAGTAGCCTTAGCGGTAACGGCAGGTACCTTTATTTGTGCTGCTGCAGTAGCTCATTTTGTGTTACATATGCAAGGGGTTATTTAAACTTGAATATAACCATATAGGTTATAGTTGAACCGAATGAAAGAGAGTTGATGATTTCCTATCAACTCTCTTTTTGATTTCATGGTACAATAGAGTTCAAGAGTTATACATAGATATCTTTTAGTGAAAGGTATTTTCATACAATGTAAAAGGAGACCAATTATGTTAACGAAAGAAGAAGTAAAACAACGTGTATGCGATGCTATTGTAGCAGGACAAGATCGATTGCGTGCATTAGCGAGTGCCATTATGGATGAACCAGAATTGGGCTATAAAGAGCATAAAACATCTCAAAAAGTACAAGATATGTTTACAGAGCTAGGGATTCCTTTTACGACTGGTCATGCGATTACAGGTGTGAAAGGTCGTTTGCAAGGTGGTAAATCTAAAAAAACTGTCGCCATGATCGGTGAATTGGATGCCATCGTATGTCACCGTCATCCAAAGGCAGATCCTATGACAGGGGCGGCCCATTGTTGTGGACATAATGTGCAAATTGCCAATTTATTTGCAGTAGCCATGGGCTTACAAGCGGAAGGCGTTATGGAAGCTCTTGGTGGGGATGTAGTTTTATTTGCAGTCCCAGCAGAAGAGATGATCGAAGTAGATTATCGCAATACATTGCGTGAAAAAGGAACGATTAAATACTTAGGTGGTAAACAACAGCTGATTTATGAAGGAGCTTTTGATGATATCCATATGGCTATGCAAATGCATGTGGAAACAGCGGATACACCTACGGGCGAAATGAACTTAGGTAGTACCTCCAATGGATTTGTGGCTAAACTGATTGAATACCATGGCAAAATTGCCCATGCAGCGGCATCTCCTCATGAAGGGATTAACGCATTAAATGCAGCTTTGATGGGGGTAATGGGGGTGCATGCCATTCGTGAGACTTTCAAAGAGAGTGATTATTTCCGTTTCCATCCTATCATTAATCAAGGGGGAACCTTGGTCAACTGTGTACCAGATTATGTGCAAGTAGAAAGTTATGTACGGGCATCCAATGTACAAGCTATTGTGGATGGCAATCAACGAGTGAATCGTGCCTTGAAAGCTGGCGGAGATGCAGTGGGTGCTACTTGTGTCATTCATGATCTACCTGGCTATTTACCAATGCGTGATAATCCAGATATGAATAATTTGTTACGGTCTAACTCAGAGCCACTATTTGGTACAGACAATGTACGTCAACGGGTGCATATGACAGCAAGTACTGACATGGGTGATGTATCCCATTTAATGCCTGTTATCCACCCTTGGGTGGGATGTATTGAAGGGGTGCTCCATAGTGCGGAATACAATATTACCGTACCAGATGTAGCCTATATTAAAACGGCTCAAGCCTTAGCTATGACGATTGTTGATTTATTATATGATGAGGCACAGGTAGCGGAAGAGATTCTAGAAAACTTTGATGCTCCTTTAACAAAAGAAACGTATATTGAATTGTTAGATTCTATTACCAGTGGAAAATAGTAAAAATTCTCATATCTAAAATAGTCGATGTATGATATACTATATACAAAGAATAAAGATTATCCATTGGTTTAGAAAGGATGACGTAAATGAAACAATATGATGTAATCGTAATTGGTACTGGTGGTGCTAGCTTAGTAGCTGATGCAGCATTAAAAGCAGGTAAACGTGTAGCTGTTATTGAAAAAACAGGATTTGGTGGCACTTGTTTAACACGTGGCTGTATTCCAACAAAAGTAATGGTTACGGCAGCGGATGTGGTACATGAAAGCCATGGTTGGAAAAAAATCGGTGTAGAAGCACCGACCCCTACATTAAATTGGGATGTAGTAAGTGAACGGGTTTGGAAAGCTATCAATAAAAGCAAAGGGGTCAAAGAGTTTTATGAAAGCTTTGATAATGCTGATGTATACCACGGAGCTGCTACCTTTGTAAGTGACAAAGTATTATATGTAACATTACAAGATGGTACAAAAACAGAAGAAATTACAGCACCTACTATTATCATTGGTACAGGCGGTCATTCTAAAGTAAATCATGTGAACGGTTTAGAAGAAGCTGGTTATATTACAAGTGAAAAATTCTTTGGTAGTGAATATCCACAAACACCATATAAACGATTAGCTGTATTTGGTGGTGGCCCTATTGGTACAGAATTTGCTGGTGTGTTTGCCGCAGCAGGTACCGAAGTGACATTGATTCAACGCAATGTACGTCTATTGCCGAAAGAAGATGAAGCTATTTCTGCACACATTTTAGAAGAAATGAAAGCCATTGGAGTGAATGTATTAACAGATACTGTATGTGATAATGTACGTGTGGATAATGGTGATAAAGTAATCACTGTGAAAAACCGTACTACAGGTGAAGTATCTGAAATCGGTGTAGATGAAATTTTGGTGGCTACTGGGATTGCTCCGTCTGTAGAAGCTTTGCACCTAGAAAATACTCATATTGAACAATTACCAGGTGGCTGGATTAAAACTAATGAATTTTTAGAAACATCTGTAGAAGGTGTCTATGCATTAGGTGATGTGAATGGTAATGCAGCCTTCCGTCATCGTGCCAACTATGAAGGAGATATTATCTCTCATAACTTATATCGTGCTACATCTCCAACAGATTATCGTTGGGCACGCTATGATTTGATTCCTATGGTGACGTTCACGTATCCAGAAGTAGGTCGTGTTGGTATGACAGAAGCAGAAGCTAAAGAAGCTGGTTATGATGTAGGGGTTGGTATCAACCATTATTCTAACTCTGCTAAAGGCATGGCTCTTGGTATTGACAAAGGTGATGTGCATGATGGGTTTATCAAAGTAGTGGTAGACAAAGCTACGAATCGTCTATTAGGGGCTCATATCGTGGGACCACAAGCATCGATCTTGTTCCAACCATATGTACATTTAATGAATAGCGGTGAAGTGAAATTAGTTCCTGTTCATGAAGAAATCGGCTCTACTACAACGAAAGAACTACGTGCACAAGGATTGACACGGTACTTGGATCCACAATCTGTTATCTCTATTGGCGAGGCCATGGCTCCACATCCAACATTGTCAGAAGTGTCTATGTGGACGCAAGTATTCTACGAACATAAATGGTAATCTATTAATAAGATATTTACTAAAAACTGTAGTGATGGGAATACTATCACTGCAGTTTTTTGCTCTACTGCATAGTTATAATTGATATTGCTTACAGTACCTATAATCAGAATATGTTTATTCTGTATAGGCAGATATGAGTATGATATGCTAGTAATGCTAGAGATGTAATATAGTATAAAAAATATAGCCTACCTTATTGTATGAGTATATGACATAGGTTATAATTATTTTGAAATCAAAGATTCTCAATTAAAATTATAGTTGATAATGGTTAAATAATGGTATATAATGAGAAAGTAAATGAGAATAAAAACTACCTCTGAGATATAGCAGATTAGAATGGGGTAGAATTGTGAGTATATGTTAAATAGATAAAAGAGGTGTAGTATGACAGAAGTATTGATCCGTTTATTTGTAAAAAACAAAGATGAAGTAAAAGATACTAGTGTACGCCAACAATATGGGATTATGGCGAGTATCACCGGTATTATGGTGAATGTGTTAGTTTGTTTAGGAGAATTGATTATTGGGTTTCTTATCGGCTCCATTGCTATGATTAGTGATGCTATCCATAATGTGGCTGATGCAGGGGGATCTTTAGTATCCTTTTTGAGTTTTAAATTATCTGGACGTAAAGCAGATGCAGAGCATCCATACGGACATGGTCGAATGGAATATCTATTATCCATTGGTTTTTCTATCTTGCTGTTTGTAGTAGCGGCTCAACTAGGTATTGAAGCGGTAGAGCACATTATGAATCCCGAGGTAGTAGAGTTTTCCATATCCGCACTGGCTGTTATGTTAGGGGCCATGTCTTTGAAGATTTGGCTATCCTTCTTTTTGCGTTCCATTGGTAATCGTATTGATTCTCCTATCTTGCGTGCCAATGGGAAAGAAGCTTTATCTGATGTATGGGCGACCGCAGCGATTGCTATTGGCTTATTGTTGGGCGGTATATTCCAATTGAGCGTTGATGGGTATTTAGGCTTAATTGTGGCACTTATCATTGCAAAAGCTGGTTTTGAAGTGCTGAAAGAAGCGACAGATCGTTTATTAGGATTTGAACCTACTGCAGAACGTGTACAAGAGATTATTAATTTTGTAGAATCTAAGGCTGGCATTTTAGGAACTCATGATTTAATGATTCATGATTATGGTCCAGGCCACGAGTATGCTTCTATCCACGTAGAAGTAGATGCGAAACAAGATGCGATGACCATCCATAATATGATTGATAGTGTGGAACGACAAGCTTTGAAAGAATTGCAATTAAAATTGACCATCCATATGGATCCAATCGTTGTCAATGAGCAGACGCTAGCTTTGCAGCAGCGTTTAGTAGCAGTGATTCAAGCCTATGATGAAAGTTTCTCCTTGTATGATATTCGCATCGATGTGGAGAATCGAAAGATCGGATTCGATGTACAAGTACCGCATGATGTGAAATATACGAAAGAAGAACTTTCACAAAAATTGAGCCAATTAGTAGAAGCGGTACTTCCAACATTCGTAGTGAAACCGAATGTAGTACACGGATACACTGGGGTATGAGGGAAAGTAGAGAAAATCTACAAACTATACAAGATACATAAAGTACACAAATACACAAGAGGCAAGTTGAACAATGGATATCAACTTGCCTCTAATTTTTTGGGATGCCTAATGCTGTTACTGAAATATAGTATAGAAAAAATGGTTCTATAGTATATTGGGGGCAGCAAAAGGCATCTTCCCAAGGTATACTTTTTGTGTCTAAAAATAAACACATTATTCAGTTTGCTTTACAATATAAGTGATGACACAAATAAGAATGGACTGGTACAGATTGTACCAGTCCTTGTTAGGGCTTACTTTCATAAGCCATATGTCATTGTAGATTCTATGGGGAATCCCATACCAAAGAACAAATAGACCTTTCAAACAGTATGTGTGAAGTATACGTTTATACTTTGTCTGTTGGGTAGCCGTGACGCGCATAATCTACAGCTGCTGTAAATAAGATATCTGTAGAAGAGTTTAATGCTGTTTCGGTGGAGTCTTGGATCACGCCGATGATGAAACCAACACCTACTACTTGCATAGCCACGTCGTTGGAAATACCGAATAGGGAACAAGCTAATGGAATCAATAAGAGAGAACCACCAGCTACACCAGAGGCACCGCAAGCGGAGATAGTAGCGATAATGCTAAGTAAGATTGCGGTCGCTAGATCTACTTGAATACCCAATGTAGATACAGCTGCTAATGCCATAACAGTGATGGTAATAGCTGCACCGCCCATGTTGATAGTAGCGCCTAGTGGAATGGAAATGGAATAGGTATCAGGTGTAATGCCTAAACGTTTGGCTAAATCCATGTTAACTGGAATATTCGCAGCAGAACTACGAGTGAAGAAGGCTGTCACACCAGATTCACGAAGGCAGCGGAATACCAATGGATATGGATTGCGTTTCATGACGATAGCTACGATCAATGGGTTGATGATGAGTGCTACTGCAAACATACATCCTAATAGGACTAATAACAATTTGCCGTAAGTCAGTAAAGCGCCTAACCCATTTTCACCGATAGATTGAGCTACTAAGCCCATGATACCAAGAGGAGCAAATTTAATAATCCATTGTACAGCTAGTGTAATCGCATCAGAGATGGAAGCCATCACATCTTTTGTTTCATTTGCTGCATGACGAAGAGCGAAACCAAATAGTAAAGCCCAACCCAAAATACCAATATAGTTACCACTTAAAATGGCTTTCACAGGATTTTCTACAATATTAGTTAATAAAGTAGAAAGTACTGCAGTAATGCCACTAGGAGGTGCTGTATCAGCTGGAGACGCTGTTAATAGCAAAGTCGTAGGGAATAAGAAACTGCCTACTACGGCGATAGCTGCGGATGCAAATGTGCCGATTAAGTACAATACGATGATGGAACGCATACCAGTTTTTTGACCGGAACGATGACGGCTGACTGCTGCGATGACTAAGAAAAATACTAATACAGGTGCTACACCTTTTAATGCACCTACGAAGATGGTACCTAATAAAGATAACTTCACAGCATTTTCTGGAGACCATACGGCAATACCAGTGCCGATTAAGAGACCTACGCAGATTTGCTGGATGAGGCTAAATCTATTGATGAATTGAAATAATGCCCTCATAGAAAACTCCTTATACTTATAAATACTTAAAATCGAGTACAAATATCTACTCATAAAAGACATAAAGACATTATAAACGGAATATATACTTTTGGCAAGAGAAAAAAATCACAAATTATGGAATATCCGCATACATTCGTGTATAATGAATAGCAGTATAAATAACTGGAGGTATATTGTGGAATTTAAAACACATGAAGATAAAAAAGCTTACGTGCAAGATGTATTCTCTCATATTGCGAAGCATTATGATGTGATGAATACATTATTGAGTTTTAACCAAGATGCACGGTGGCGTAGATTTGCTATAGAACAATTAGAATTAACGGAAGGTATGCGACTAGCGGATATTGCTTGTGGTACGTGTATGTTAACAAAAACAGCATTACAAGAAATTCCGTCCTTACATGTGGAAGGACTTGATTTTAGTCCTGAAATGTTAGCGGTTGGACGAAATCGATTAGAGAAAGAAGGATATACAGATCGAGTGAATTTAACCCAAGGAGATGCTATGGATTTACCTTATGATAGCAATACCTTTGATGGGGCTGTATCTGGTTTTGCTTTGCGTAATGTGCCAAGTATTGAACAAACCATTCGTGAAATGAAGCGTGTTGTTAAACCGGGAGGTAAAGTGGTTACCTTGGAACTGGCAAAGCCTACTATGTTTGGGTTTAAACAAGCCTATTATTTATATTTTGAAAAGATTTTACCTGTATTGGGTAAATTAAGTCACGATCAATCGTCCTATGCGTGGCTCCCAGAATCACTGCGCCGCTATGTGGGGCAAGAAGGTGTTCTTCAAATTTTTAAAGATGTGGGGCTACAAGATGCTAAGTATTATGAACTTACAGGTGGGATTGTAGCAGTCCATGTGGGTACTGTACCAGAAGAATAGAAAAAGCTGTCATCCACGACGAGGTGGTGACAGCTTTTATTTATTTTATTCGTGTCCAAAGCGATTTGGATTTTTTAATGTCTCTTCATAGATATGATTTACAATTTTCCAATTTATAATGGTGAAAAAGTTATTAATATATTCTTCACGGCTGGAATGGACGTACATGTAATCCCATAGATTGATGCCTAAGATTGCAGTTTGCATGTTTATAATCGGATTGATTTGTTCTTTTGTAGAAGTAATAGCAAGCGTATTGTCTGGGTTGAGCACAAGCCAAGTCCAACCATTACCGACATGAGTGTGAGCCGCCTCTGTAAATTGTTGTTGGAACTTTTCTAAGGATCCAAAAGAGCGGTTGATAGCATCTTTGATTGGTCCGTTGATGGTACTTGCATTAGGGCTTGTCAACGTGTGCAAAAATAAGGTTACATTCTTATAGGCTCCACCATAGCTCTGAATGTCTTGGCGAATTTCTTGTGGCACATGGCTTAAGCCTCCTAGCAGACAGTCGATATGACCGAAGCGAAGGTCAGGGAACTCTTCTACTAGTTGATTAAGTTGAGATACGGAATGATTGTATACATCAGTATACAAAGATGTGAGTGTTTCTCTGCCGATGACAGGCTCTAAGGCATGATCAGAATAAGGCAGTGGTTCTAGTTCAAAATATTTCATGGACACCTCCATCACAAAGACTTGATAATGATAGATATTATCATAGTTAGTTATATCGTAATAGATAAGACTATAAAAGTCAAGATAGAAAGACTTTCACATAGATGCATTCAATATAGAATTACACGTTGAATAAAAAAGATAGAATCTGTATAATAAGGGTATAGAATCAAAATAAATCGAGTTACATCAATAGTTGAAAGGAGTTTTGTATGAAAACACAAAGCAAACGTTGGATGCTAGGAGCTGTTATGGTAGGTGTTATCGCGTTTGGTCAAACTGCGTATGCGGCACAAGATCCCTTAATGTTACCAGAGCAAGAAGGCTTACAAGTTATTTCAGAAATACAAGCTAAGATTACAGTGGAAAGTCCCAACTGGGAAGTAAAGCAAGTGGTGGATACCTTTGCTAACTATGGTCAAGATCATAGTAAACAATTATTTGAATTACAAACACATCAAGTTATTTCCGCAGGGCAATTGGATGTGATTAATGCCTTGTATTATATGAATGTGCGGAAAAACTTTTACATTGAAAGCCATCGCTGGAAAAAAGATAGCTACGGAAGAAAAGTATTAAATAATTTATATGCAGATTACCAAAATTATTTGAATAGTCATCGCTATGTGCCAGCCAATGAAGTGGATACTTATAAAGAAGAGTTCTTAGGAATTTTAGCCCGTCACGCTGAGAAAGTGCACAATGATGAATTGCGTACATATATGAATGAGATGGTTATCTTTGGTTTAGAACAAGCCATGAAAGATCATAATCCTTCTGTAAAAGAATACAAAGGTAAATAAGCAGTAGCCTACTCGTTATAGAGTAGGCTATTTTTTTGACAAATTATATAAGTTGTGGTTTAATATAAAAGTGTTATAATTAGTATAACTTCTTAATAAAATGTATTAAAGAATGGAGAAATGGCATGAGTGAAATCGCTAAGCAGGTCCATCCTGTTGACGAAATGTTACCCCTATCTAAGTTGTTTTCCTATGGATTGCAACACGTATTGGCTATGTATGCAGGGGCGGTAGCTGTTCCTATCATTCTAGCAAATGCATTAGGCTTACCTACGCAGGATTTAATTCGCCTCATTAATGCTGATTTATTTGCCTGTGGTATTGCCACACTGATTCAAACCTTGGGAGTAGGATCTGTGGGTGCACGCATTCCTATGATTCAAGGGGTTACCTTTGCATCAGTAGCACCTATGATTATTATTGGCACAGAACATGGTTTACCAGCTGTGTATGGCGCTATTATAGTGGCAGGAATATTTACTTTTTTCATCGCTCCTTATTTTAGTCGTCTTATTCGATTATTTCCACCGGTGGTAACGGGGACTATCGTTACGATTATTGGCATTAGTTTAATGCCCGTAGCGATTATGTGGATCGCTGGTGTCAATCCAGAAGATCCGAACTATGCGAGCGCTACTAATTTGTGGCTAGCCGGATTAACCTTACTCATCGTCGTGTTAGTGAATCGATTTGCTAAAGGATTTGTAAGTAATTTGTCAGTTCTTATCGGATTATTAGGTGGAACTATGATTGCCTATGCCTTAGGGGAAGTGAATTTTATTGAGGTGAGTCAGTCCGACTGGTTAGGCTTAGTGACACCACTTGGTTTCGGTATACCTACCTTTGATGTAAGCTCTATTATCGCCATGCTTGTGGTAATGTCTGTTTGTATGGTAGAGACCACAGGAGATGCCATTGCTATAGGTGAAATCGTAGATAAAAAAGTGGACAAGAAAACACTAAGTTCTTGTTTACAAGCGGATGGGTTGTCTACTTGTATTGGTGGCTTTTTAAATAGTTTTCCTTATACGGCATTTGCACAAAACATTGGCTTGATTGCAGTGACTAATGTGAAAAGCCGTTTCGTGGTAGCTACATCTGGTGTGATCTTAATGGTCTTAGGATTGTTCCCTAAATTGGCTGCTGTGGTAGCGTCCATTCCGAGTCCTGTATTGGGTGGTGCTGGGATTGCTATGTTTGGTATGATTATTGCTAGTGGTATCCGTTCCTTAGGAAAGGTTGAGTATGAGGATAATCATAACTTAGTGATTGTAGCATTGAGCATTGGTGTAGCTATGATTCCTATTGGAGCTCCCCAGTTTTATCATAACTTTCCACCAGCTGCGAAGATTATTTTTGAAAGTGGTATTACCTTTGGCAGTATCTTAGCTGTTGTATTAAACATGGTCTTTAACGGACTTGGTCATACAGATACAAAAGAATAATTGCTTTCACCTGTAAACGTTGATGAAAGAATGAGCACGTCTCTAATGAAAATGCGTTAGCTATTTCTCAAGATGACGTGCTTTTTATTATAGATTTACTGCGTAAACGTGATATAATAGGAACTATATAGGTAATTTTAAATATAATAATCTAAGGAGATATAATGGACGCAAAAATTATTGCTATTTCAATTAGCAGAGCAAAAGGACAAAAGAAAACAAACATCCCAGAAGCGGAGTTAGTAGTCAATCATGGTATTGAAGGAGATGCTCATGCAGGCCCGTGGCATCGTCAATTGAGCTTGCTTGGTATTGAAAGTATCGAATTAATGCGTAAAAGTGGGGCTGATGTGAACCCAGGAGATTTTGCAGAAAATATTACTGTAGAAGGCTTGACTTTATTTCAATTACCAGTGGGCACTAAATTAGCCTTAGGTAAGACTATCGTAGAGGTTACACAAATTGGCAAAGAGTGCCATCAAGGTTGTGAAATTATGCAACAAGTAGGAAGTTGCATTATGCCTACACAAGGGATATTTGGCCGTGTTCTAGAAGGCGGAAAGATTCAAGTGGGTGATGCAGTGCGTATTGTTGAGGAGCCAGTCAATGCGTGATAGCCAAGGGCGTGTCATTGAGTATGCACGCATCTCCTTAACGGAAGCGTGTAATTTTTGTTGTGCCTATTGTCGGCCTCAGGAGATAACAGAGGCTATGGCTCCAGTCTTGCCACCAAGCTTTTGGTTGCCATTGTTAGAGGCGCTGCACTTAGGAGGCGTCAAAGCTTTGCGCTTAACTGGGGGAGAACCATTGTTATATCCTCATCTATATGACTTGTTAGAGCATATACAGGACCGCCAATGGTTTTCCGATATTTCTATGACGACCAATGGTAGCCTATTGGAAACACAGGCAGACCGCTTGTTTACAGCAGGGGTACAACGATTGAATATCAGTTTAGACTCTGTGGAAGAAGAGGGTTTTGCCAAAGCTGTGGGTCGCAATGGACAATTAGCAGGTGTACTTCGTGGTATAGAGGCTGCAAAGAATGCAGGTTTTCAAAACATAAAGATTAATACCGTAGTGCAAGCGCCATTTTCTGATAAGGAAGTGGAAACCTTGTTACACTATGGAAAAGAGTGGGATGTAGTATGGCGATTTATTGAATATATGCCATTCCAAGGAAAACAAACCCATGTCCCAACCTTTGATGAGTGGAAAGCGCAGATTGAGCGCATTGTGGGATCTGAGTTAACTCCAGTCACAGAACGATTGGGATTTGGACCAGCTCAATACTTCCAATTGCCAGACGGGCAACGAATTGGCTTTATTTTTCCTTTGTCTAATCAATATTGTTCTTCTTGCAATCGCATTCGTTTCACTGCAGATGGTTCGCTACGCTTATGTTTGTTGCGTGATGAAGATTTAGATTTGCGTGGACTCATACAAAATGGCGGTACACCACAAACTATATTGCATTGCATTGAAGAGGCATTACAAGGTCGATACGCCAGTCATGATGGAAATTCCATTGAAAAAGTGGAACGTCCTATGTGGCGTATCGGAGGTTAGGAGTTATGATGAAAGTAGAATCTTTTGGACAATTACAAACAGGCCAAGAGGCTCATGTCTATACAATAGAAAATGATGTGCTGAGAGTACAAATCACTAATTATGGTGCCACCATTGTTGCTGTTTATGATAAAGTATTGCAGCGCCATATGGCATTGGGCTATGATTCTATACAAGACTATGAAACAAAGCATGGACAACTAGGTGCTACCGTAGGTCGTGTGGCAAATCGTATTGCAAATGCCGCCTACATGTGGAACGGTACAGTCCATCAGTTAGAAGCTAATAATGGACCCAATTTATTACATAGTGGTAAAGGAAATATTGGACATCGTTTGTGGGATGTAGTGGAGGAGAATTGTTCTGATACAGTGGTACATCTATCGCATTCTATTACATCTGAAGAAGACGGATTTCCAGGCGATTTGTATGTAGAAGCTGTGTTTAGATTAGTAGAACAGACGCTAGTAGTTACGTATGTGTATACAACTTCAGAAGATTCTTTCGTAAATTTGACGAATCATGTATATTTTAATTTACATGGAGAAGGTAACTTATCGAACCATGTATTAGAATTAGGATCCCATCAGTATATGCCGTTTGGTGACCATCAAATTCCACAATTGGAACCAGCATCTGTAGAAGGAACACCGTTTGATTTTAGAACAGGGATGGATCTACAAAAGGCATTGGACTATTATGCTGACGCCTTAAGTCAATATAAAGGATATGACCATGATTTTGTAACGGCTCCAGTAGAAGGAAGTAAAACAGTAGATTCTGTCGTGCCTTTTGCGGTGTTACAAGGTAAGGATGTGACAGCGGTATTCCATACAGATGCGCCACACTTTCAGGTATATACGGGAAATTGGTTAAATGAAGATGGTCGAGAACGTCATTATGGCAGTCATGCAGGCATTGCCATTGAGCCACAATTTGTGCCGAATGATATCAATATGAATGGTGAAAGCAAGACTAAAGCAGATACAGTCTATGAAAGAACAATTGCCTATTCATTCTATCATCGATAGGCGTATTTAATAATAAGGAGACAAGGGTCGAATGAAATCATTTATTTACCATAATCCAACCAAAATTGTGTTTGGCAAAGACTGTGTGAAGGAATCACTAGTAGCTGAATTAAGTCACTATGGAACACGAGTACTACTTACCTATGGTGGAGGTAGTATTAAAAAGAATGGTATTTATCATACGGTGAAAGAAGCCTTACAACAAGCAGGTAATGAAGTATTTGAGTTAAATGGTATTATGTCAAATCCACGAACTACGAAAGTACGTGAAGGTATTGCTTTATGCAAAGAACATAATATTGATTTTATTCTAGCCGTCGGTGGTGGTTCTGTTATTGATTGCACTAAATTCATTGCTGGAGGTGCTACCTTACCAGATATGGTTGATTTTTGGCAAACCTTCTTTTTAGAACATCAGCCTGTGACCGAGGCCGTGCCATTTGGTGTCGTGTTAACGATGGCCGCTACTGGCAGTGAAATGAATAACGGTGGTGTCATCACAGATTGGGAAACACAGAAAAAATTAAGCGGTTATGGACCAGCTTTGTTTCCACAATTTTCTATGTTAGACCCTACCTATACCTACACGTTGCCGAAAGAACAAGTTGCCTATGGCATTGTAGATATGTTGTCCCATTTATTGGAACAATATGTGTCTACACCAGATGATGATAATGTAACAGATTCTGCCATCGAGGGAATCTTTAAAAATATCGTGCGCAATGGCAGAAAATCTATGGAATACCTAGAAGATTATGAAGCCCGCTCTAATATTATGTGGGGAGCCACCTTAGCGTTGAATCGTTCCTTAGGATTAGGCAAAGATCAAGACTGGATGACGCATGCTTTAGAACATGCCTTATCAGCTTTTTATGATATTCCGCATGGAGCAGGTTTAGCTATTATGCATCCAGCGTATTTGCGTTGGATTTTACCCAATGCTACCCCACGGTTGATGCGTTTTGCTAAGGAAGTATGGGGCATTGAACAAGGCTCTATGAGTGATGCAGAGTATGCATTAGCTGGTATCGAAGCCTTAGAAGCATATTTCAAAGAAATAGGAGCTCCATCCACCTTGGAAGAAGTAGGGATTCCGAAAGAATCCTTACCGGATATTGCTGATAGTTGCGTTCGTTATCCTACAGCATATAGTAATCTTACGCCTAAAGATGCGTTAGCTATTTATGAAAGTGTTTATAAAAAATAGTGTAAACTTACATGTGTGTCCCAGTAGGATAGGCTTTCACATTGACATTTATAAGAGAAGTCAGTATAATTATAGCTATTGTTAATAAGAAATTTAAGTAACTTTTTCATAAGGGAGGCAGTGTCATGTGGCACTGTTTTCTGTATATGAGGAATAGAAATGGAGAGACATACATGGCAGAGGTAAAAGAAACATTACTTACAGCCGAAGGCTTGAAGAAACTAGAAGAAGAATTAAATCATTATAAATCTGTACGTCGTATCGAAGTGGCAGAACGTATTAAAATTGCTATTTCCTATGGTGATATTTCAGAGAACTCTGAATATGATGATGCGAAAAACGAACAAGCGTTCATCGAAGGTCATATCATCGAGTTAGAAAATAAAATTAATACGGCTAAAATCATTGATGAAAATGTAAAAGGCGATACAGTGACAGTAGGTAGTAAAGTAACTTTATTGGACGAAGAGTTTAATGAAGAATTAGAATACACTATTGTAGGTTCTTCTGAAGCGGATCCTTTCAACAATCGTATTTCTAACGAATCCCCAGTGGGTGTTGCGATTTTAGGAAAAGCAAAAGGTGATAAAGTAGAAGTAAACACACCAGATGGTATGGTGAGTTTTAAAATATTAAGCATTCAATAAGGGTAAAGAAGTATAAGGAGGCCCCTCATGAGCGAAGAAAAACATGTGCCGGAACAATTGGATTTAAACGATCAAATGTTGGTACGCCGCGAAAAGTTGGCGCAATATGAAGAGGATAATATCTATCCATTTGGACAACGATTTGTTGTTCAACATAAGGCACTCCAAATTAAGGATGAATTCCGTGATTTTGATGGTCAACCAGTTGTGATTGCTGGTCGATTGATGACAATTCGTTCTCATGGTAAAACAGCCTTCGCTAATTTGCGTGATTTATCTGGCGATATTCAAGTATACTTCCGTAAAGATGTTATGGGAGAAGAAGATTACAAATATGTAAAAATGCTTGATATGGGCGATATTGTAGGTATCGAGGGCCATGTGTTTAAAACACAAAAAGGAGAAATTACAGTAAAAGTTAACAAATTGACTTTATTGTCTAAATCCCTTCGTCCATTACCAGAAAAATGGCATGGTTTGAAAGATACAGAACTTCGTTATCGCCAACGCTATGTGGATTTAATCGTAAATCCAAGCGTTCGTGATACATTTGTAAAACGTACGAAAATCGTAGCAAAAATTAGAGAGTATTTAAATAGCAAGCAATTCATGGAAGTAGAAACTCCTATGATGCATGCCATCCCAGGCGGTGCGGCAGCTCGCCCATTCATTACGCATCACAATGCCTTAGACATTGATATTTATATGCGTATTTCCCCTGAATTATACTTAAAACGTTTGATCGTTGGCGGTTTAGAACGCGTATATGAAATTAACCGTTCTTTCCGTAATGAAGGTGTATCTATTCGTCATAACCCAGAATTTACTATGATGGAATCCTACCAAGCCTATGGTAACTTTGAAGATGCCATCGCTTTAACAGAAGGTGTGGTATCTTATTGTGCACAAGAAGTGTTGGGTACAACAAAAATTAATTACCAAGGCATGGATATTGATTTGACTCCACCATGGAATCGCATCACTATGCAAGAAGGTATTAAACAATACACTGGGGAAGATTTTGATGCCATTGAAACATTGAGCGAAGCACGTGCGATTGCAGACCGCTTAAATGTAGAATATGGTGAAGCCGATGGTATTGGTAAAATCATGAATTTATGTTTTGAAGAATATGTAGAAGAAAACTTAATGCAACCAACTGTCGTGTATGGACATCCAGTTGAAATTTCTCCACTAGCAAAACAAAATCGTGAGAAACCATTGACTACAGAACGTTTTGAAATCTTCATTTATGGTCGTGAATTAGCAAATGGCTATTCCGAGTTAAATGACCCAATCGATCAAAAGCAACGTTTTGAAAATCAATTAAAAGAACGTGAAGCTGGTGATGATGAAGCTCATCGTATGGATGAAGACTTCGTAACAGCTTTGGAATACGGTTTACCACCAACTGCAGGTTTGGGTATCGGTATCGACCGTCTAGTGATGTTTTTAACAGACTCTGCATCCATTCGTGATGTATTGTTATTCCCTCTTATGAAACCAGAAGCGGTGAAAGTAGAAGAGGAAGAAACTGTAGAAGAATAATATATGTATACGTAGGTCAGAGGGTGTTGTGAGCTGCGTAGATGAACAGCGACTAAACCGGAATGAGTTTGGTCGCTGTTTTGTTATCCTTTCAGAAATGGAGAAAGGGTAAGGGGAAATTGCCCAAGTAAATGCCTATTAAGGTAGAAAAGTAATAGCAAATGTGCTAATATTAAAGGTAGATTAATTAAGTGCTTAAATGAATTCTATGAGGTCATGATTATGTTGGATTTAAAATTTGTCCGTGAGAATATTGAAACGGTACAAGAAAACTTAGATCGTCGTCATACAACAGGCGACCTGACTAGCTTTGTGAAGTTCTACGATGAAAGACGTGCTATCATCCAAGAAGTAGAGCAATTAAAAGCAGTGCGTAATGCAGTAACGGCAGAAATCAGCCAATTAAAACGCAATAAAGAAAATGCAGATGATAAAATTGCAGAAATGCAACGTGTAGGCGATGAAATCGGTGCGTTGGACAACAAATTGCGTGAAGTGGAAACAGAATTGCAACAAGTGGCTTTGATGTTACCTAACATGTGTGATGCTTCTGTACCAGTAGGGGCGGATGAAAACGAAAATATCGAACAACGTCGTTGGGGTACACCTCGTTCCTTTGACTTCGATGTGAAAGCACATTGGGACTTAGGAGAATCTTTAGGGATTTTAGATTTTGAAAGAGCAGCTAAAGAAAGTGGTGCTCGTTTCACGATTTACAAAGGGATTGGTGCACGATTAGAACGGGCGTTGATTAACTTTATGTTAGATATGCATGGTAGTGCTGGTTATACAGAAATGATGACGCCTTATATCGTCACTCGTGAAACCTTGACGAATACAGGTCAATTGCCAAAATTTGCTGAAGATATGTACAAAGTGGAAGGGGAAAACTATTTCTTAATTCCAACAGCAGAAGTTACATTGACAAACTATCATGCCAATGAAATTTTGACAGCTGATGAATTGCCTAAATATTACACAGCCTTTACAGCTTGTTTCCGTGCCGAAGCAGGTTCTGCTGGCCGTGATACACGTGGCTTAATTCGCCAACATCAATTTAATAAAGTAGAATTAGTGAAATTTGCAAAACCAGAAGAATCTTTTGCAGAATTAGAAACGTTAACAGCGCAAGCAGAAAGTATTTTACAGGCCTTAGAATTGCCACATCGTGTTATTACATTGTGCACAGGTGATATGGGATTTGGTTCTGCTAAAACGTACGATATCGAAGTTTGGATGCCAAGCCAAGGGGTATATCGTGAAATTTCTTCTTGCTCAAACATGACGGATTTCCAAGCACGTCGTGGTAATATTAAATTCCGTCGTGAACAAAAAGGTAAACCAGAATTTGTACATACATTAAATGGATCTGGTTTAGCTGTAGGTCGTACAGTGGCTGCGATTTTGGAAAATAATCAAGAAGCAGATGGCTCTGTACGTATTCCAACAGCACTTCAACCATATATGGGTGGTTTAACTCATATTCATCCAGAGGCTTAGAAAGGAGTCCGTTATGAAATTCTTCATTGATACAGCTAATTTTGATGACATTAAAGCAGCCTATGAAATGGGCTTTATTGCGGGGGTAACAACAAACCCGTCCTTAATCGTGAAAGAAAAACGTGACTTACACGAAGTGATTCAACAAATTGCTGATCTTGTAGAGGGACCAGTGAGTGCAGAGGTCATTGCTACGACAGCACCAGAAATGGTGAAAGAAGCCCATGAATTAATTAAGTTGGGTGATAATGTAGTGATTAAAGTGCCAATGACAGCAGAGGGGTTAAAAGCAGTAGCTGTGCTTTCTAAAGAGGAAATTAAAACGAATGTAACTTTGATTTTCTCTGCTAACCAAGCATTATTGGCGGCTCGTGCAGGTGCTACCTATGTAAGCCCTTTCGTTGGTCGAGTAGATGATATTTCTATGGACGGAATCCAATTAATCGAAGATATTGCTGAAATTTTTATGGTTCATAATATTTCAACAGAAATCATTGCGGCTAGCGTTCGTACGCCTATGCATATGACACAATGTGCCAAAGCAGGTGCACATATTGCTACAGTACCGTTTAATGTGTTACAACAATCTTTAAAACATCCATTAACAGATGCAGGATTAGCACGTTTTCTAGCGGACTGGGAAGCAGCCAATAAATAGTAGACACAAGTGGGAGGGTCAAAATGGATCGCACATTAGCCTTAGAGTTTGTTCGTGTTACAGAAGCAGCGGCATTAAAAAGTGGTCGTTTATGTGGTCGTGGAGCCAAAGATGCAGCGGATCAATTAGCTGTTGATGGCATGCGACAAACCTTCGATACAGTGCCAATTTCTGGTACTGTTGTGATTGGAGAAGGTGAAATTGATGAAGCACCAATGTTATATATTGGTGAACGTGTTGGGGCAGGCGGAGAAGAAGTAGATATTGCGGTAGACCCTATTGAAGGTACGAATCTAATTGCAAAAGGTCAAAATGGTGCTATTGCTGTATTGGCCATTGCACCAAAAGGCGGTTTATTGCATGCTCCAGATATGTATATGGAAAAATTGTGTGTAGGACCACGCGCCAAAGGTGTGATCGACTTGAATGAATCCATGACTGAAAACTTGCGCCGTGTAGCCGCAAAAATGGAACGTGCTATTGATGATTTAACAGTCGTTATGTTGGATCGCGAACGTCACCAAGGGTTGATGGATGAATGTCGTGCTGTCGGAGCTCGTATTCGTTTGATTACAGACGGTGATGTAAATCCAGCTATGGAATGTGGTTTAGAAGGCTCTGGTATTCACATGGTTGTAGGTACTGGTGGAGCTCCAGAAGGAGTACTGGCAGCGGCTGCTTTAAAATGTACAGGTGGGGATATGCAAGCTCGTTTAAAACCAGCTACAGATGAAGAAATTCGTCGTTGTCATGAAATGGGAATCACTGACTTAAATAAAGTGTTGACCATTGATGACTTAGTAAGCGGTGATGATGTTATCTTCTCTGCTACAGCGATTACAGAAGGAAATGTATTATCTTCTATTAAATACTTCCCAGGTGGTGCTCGTACTCACTCTGTAGTGATGCGCTATAAAACGGGAACTGTTCGTTTTGTAGATACCATTCATCGATTGGATAAAAAGCTTTCTATGAAAGTGAAATAAATAGGATACATCCATCATAGGAAAGGACCGTCTAAAGGCGGTCTTTTTCTTGCGTATCAAGGAAAGATTTAGTATACTAGAGTATGAATGTTTGTCAGTCAAAACATGTTTGAAAGGTGATAGGGTATCGCCGTTAAACGATAACTATAGATAAGATTAGGAGGAATTCAGTTGGAAAAGCTTATTATTCAAGGAGGTACGCCTTTAGAAGGTCGTATTCGAGTAAGTAGTGCAAAAAATGCAGTGCTACCAATTATTGCAGCGACTTTATTAGCGTCTACTCCAAGCACCCTGCTTGAAATTCCAGATTTGGAAGATGTTCATACTATTTGTGATGTGATTGCATCTCTTGGTGTGAAAGTAACAAAAGATGGAGAAAATATTACCTTTGATGCGTCTACAATTTCTGCTACTGAGGCGCCGTATGATTTAGTGCGTCGAATGCGTGCTTCCTTTTTAGTGATGGGACCTTTGTTGGCGCGCAAAGGAGAAGCTCGCATTGCCTTACCAGGTGGATGTGCGATTGGCAGTCGCCCTATTGATTTGCATTTAAAAGCTTTTGAAGCATTAGGTGCTACTATTACTATGGGAGAAGATTTTGTAGAGGCAAAAGCTCCAGAAGGATTAAAAGGTAACTTAATTTATTTAGACTTCCCAAGTGTAGGAGCTACTGAAAATGTGATTATGGCAGCTACCTTTGCGGAAGGTAAAACCATCATTGAAAACGCTGCAGAAGAACCAGAAATTGTTGATTTAGCTACATTCTTGAATAGTATGGGTGCTAATATTCGTGGTGCTGGTACGGATGTGATTCGTATTGAAGGCGTGAAAGAATTAAAAGGTGCTGTGCATACGGTTATTCCTGACCGCATTGAAGCAGGGACATACTTAATTGCTGCGGCTATGACTGGTGGTGATGTATATGTGGAAAATGCACTGTCAGAGCATTTAAAACCGGTGGTAGCTAAATTAAAAGAAGCTGGTGTTACTGTTGAGGAAGATATTGATGGCATTCGTGTTATCAGTGATGGACAATTGAAAGCAACGTCTATCAAAACATTGCCATACCCAGGATTCCCTACAGATATGCAAGCCCAATTTATGGCGATGACAACCATCGCAAAAGGTACTAGCACTGTAATGGAAACAGTCTTTGAAAATCGTTTCATGCATGTAGATGAATTGAAAAAAATGGGCGCTTCCATCGAGGTAGATGATCGCAAAGCCGTTGTTACTGGCGTAGAGCAATTGATAGGTGCTGAAGTGGAAGCTACCGATTTACGTTGTGGTGCTGCCTTAGTATGTGCAGGGCTAGCAGCTTCTGGAGTGACTAAAGTAGGTCAATTGACGCATATCGATCGTGGCTATGATAATTTAGTGGCAAAATTAAAAGGAATAGGTGCTAACATTGTTCGGGTGGACGAGTAAGCAAAAAGAACCTCAAACAAAAGAGGATAGACGGAAACAACGTCGTGTACGTAGAAAACCAATAGGAACGACTACAAAACAAACATCTTTTAAACTAGAAAGTCGTCCTGTATCATTCCTTGAAAAAATGAGCCTTTTATGGACTACGGATATTGGCATCGACTTGGGAACTACTAATGTAGTGATGTATGTCAAAGGTCGTGGGATTGTCCTAGATGAGCCAGGATTTGTGGCTTGCGATACAAAGACTAGAGAAGTGATTGCCGTAGGTCATGAAGCACGAGCGATTTTAGGTAGAACCCCAGAGGGGATCGAAGTGATTCAGCCCTTAAAAGGGGGCGTCATTGCGGATTATGATACAACAGCGTATATGTTGCGTCATTTTATCCGCCGTGTAGTATCTGTATCGGGGATCATTCGTTCTCGTATCATAGCCTGTGTGCCATCCAGCATTACACCAGTAGAAAAACGGGCTGTGTTAGAAGTGCTGTTACAAGCTGGGGCTCGTAAAATAGTGCTCATGGAAGAACCTTTGGCAGCCGCTATTGGAACTGGATTAGATAAGGCAGACCAAGTGGGGGCTATGGTGGTCGATATCGGTGGTGGGACCACAGATATTGCTGTGATTTGTGATTCTGGTGTGGTAGTCAGTGAGAGTTTACGCATCGGTAGCGATACCTTTGATGATGCATTACTACAATATATGAAGCGAAAGAAAAAATTACTGATAGGGCCACTCACTGCGGAAGACTTAAAAATCGAAGTGGGTACTGTAGATCCAAGGTCTGGAGAGGAACGAGCTATCGTACGAGGTCGACATAGTGTGACAGGCTTGCCACGAGCGGTAGAAATTACTTCAAAAGATATGAAATTTGCCTTAGAAAGACCAGTGCAACATATCATTGAAGGAATCATTAGTATCTTAGAAAAAACACCACCAGAGTTACTGGCGCAAATTAATGATCATGGTATTATTTTGACTGGTGGAGGCTCTTTACTTCGTGGCTTAGATCGTATGATTACAGAAAAAACGGGTCGTCCTGCGTATGTAGTGGAGCATCCTAGATATTCTGTCATTTTAGGTACAGGAAAAGCTTTATCAGAGTTGAATCAGTTGCGAGATACCTTGGAAGAATTGCGATAGTATATGCTTGTATTCATGATTCTTTCATATAAGGGGTATATACTACAGCTAATAAAAGTGATAATGTGCAAAGTGTACTGTTTTACTATGAATTAATTGTTCGAACTCTTGAAAATATGATATACTATACATGGAAGAAAAATGTAGGAGGTGTATATATATGAAAAAAGTTTTTCTATATAGTTTGGGGGCATTGTTAGCAGCATTATTTGTGACAGCTACGGCAGAAGCAGCACCAGTGAATCATGAAACAGTATTATCTGGTGAAGTAGTGTCTGTGGTCAGTGTAGGAACTTCTGTGAAAGAAGGAGATCCTTTGCTTACAGTGCAAACATTAGGGGGACCTATGGTAGCATCCCGTGCCACTGTGAATGGTGTGGTACAAACAGTCTCTGTGGAGCCAGGTGCTACAGTGGAACGAGGTCAAATTATAACAGTGATCAATAACTAATCATTAATAATCAATAAGAAGAGGCAATATAGATGCAATTACATCGTTTTTGGCGTCGGTACACGAAGGGTGTGCTGGCGCTCTTATTGTGTGGGGCTACTTTTACAAGTGCTCATGCAATAGAATTTATGAAAGTAGAAGATTTACACCGTGGCATGGTAGGGCATGCGGATACAGTAGTACAAGGGGACAAAATTGATTCTTTCAAAGTGGAAGTCCTAGGGGTGATGAAACAACGTGGCCCTTCAGGGGATTTAATCTTGGTAAAAGTATCAGGTCCCATCATTGATGCATCTGGTGGTATTGTTCATGGTATGAGCGGTAGCCCTGTATACATTGATGGGAAATTGGTAGGTGCCGTTGCCTATGGTTGGGGATTTACAGACGGTACTTTGGGAATGGTCACACCAATCGATCAAATGGTAAAACTGTGGGATGAGAAGTACCAAAAAGATTTGCCGAACCCTTGGAAGGACACTCAGTTAATACCTTTAGGAACTCCATTGATGGCAGATGGCTATGATGAAACATCCTTAGCATATTTAGGGACAAAGTTTAAGGATTTTGGTTATAAAGGATATGCTACAGCTAGTGATAGCACTGATGATATTGTGAAACCAATGGTGCCTGGTGGCTCTATTGCGGCGTTACTGGTAAAAGGTGATTTGAAGATGGGTGCAGTAGGTACCGTTACCTATGTCGATAAGGATAAAGTGGTTGCCTTTGGTCACCCATTTGATAAACGAGGCTCTACTGGATACTTCATGAATAACTCCAGTATTTTTACAGTAGTAAAAAGTATAGACTCAGGTTTTAAATTGGGGTCCTTAGGTCGAGAAGTAGGTGTCATTACAGAAGACCGTGGGGCAGGTATCGCGGGTACTGTTGGGGTATTTGGGAAAGGTGTTCCTGTGCGCATGCAGCTTCGTGATTTAGATCGTGGAGTAGAGCGAAATGCGGCGGTCACTGTAGTGGAATCCTCTAAATTGACACCAACCTTAGTGGCGACCTCTGTGTATAGTTTACTGAATAAAACATTAGACCGTGTCGGTGGTGGTACGGCTAAGATCAATATTAAGATCACACCAGTAGATCCAAAGTTACCTACTTTAGAACGCCGCAATATGGTGTATTCTAGTAATTCCGTGTCTGAAAAATCCATCGATGAATTATTCGATATTGTAGAAAGCTTAATGAACAATGCTTTCAAAGACTATGAAATCCGTGATATTCAAGTGGATGTACAAGTGGAAGAAGCAAAACGTACAGCTACGATTATCGATGCTAGTGCAGACCAAGTCATTGTATCTCCTGGTGATAATATTGTAATTACTGCAAACTTACAAGCCTACCGTGAAGGAAAGATTCAACGAGAAATTATCTTTAAAGTGCCAGACGATCAAAAACTAGGAACCTACACTCTTGAAGTGCGTGGTGGTGGCGTCATTCCTTTGCCATATTTGTTTGAAAAACAAAAATATAATTTGACTGATGAAATTGTAGAGCGATTGAAAGTGCATAAAAACTTTGAGGAATATTTCAAAGATCTCAGTGAAGATGATCAGAATAACCAAATTGTGGCAGAGTTTTTAGCTGATGATATCAGCATGGTGGAAGAGTCTGGGGACAAGGCGAAAAAGCAACGCCTAGAAGCAGATGAGGAAGATGTAGACGATGATGAGTTGCCAAATGGGGGCAAACATAAAAAAGGGTTGAAAGCATCTGATGACGACGAAAAAGAAAATAATGAAGCTACAAAAGTGGTGGTGGATTATGTTGTTTTAGGTGATGGACAGTTTACGGTACAAGTGGTAGATAAAAAAGATCGAGACCATTTACGTAAACAACGTATCAAAGAAAAACTTTCAAAGTTAAAAGAGAAAGTAAAAGCAGAAGAGTCAGACCAAAAGAAAACTAAATAGCCTCATCTGAAGAGAGCAGGAAGTGATACCTCATCATTTCCTGCTCTTATTTTTGAAAACTCTTATGGTACTACTGCACATTCAAAGAGTTTTGTGATATACTGAAAGTTGATACAAATACTCAGGAGGAATTATGATTTGGTTAACATGGATTGGTAAGCAAATAATCTTTTTCCTATCGCAAATAGGAGAGGCCATGCTGTTACTATGGAGGACCATAGGACAATTACCAAAAATAAATTGGAAGCTGACAATCGAACAAATGGCGCACTTAGGAGTGTATTCCTTGCCGATTTTATCACTGACTATGTTTTTTGCAGGCGCTGTTATGACATTACAAGTAGCGGATGTACTGATTCGTTATGGAGCGCAGGGAACCGTAGGCGGTATTATGGCCATTGCCATGGGGCGTGAATTGGGTCCTGTTTTAGTGGGCGTTGTCTTAGCAGGTCGTGTGGGAGCGGCTATCACTGCAGAACTAGGAACGATGAAAGTGACAGAACAAATTGATGCGCTCAAGGTGATGGCAGTGAATCCTATCGGATATCTTGTAGTGCCTCGTGTCGTGGCTTGTATGATTATGGTACCGATCCTGACATTTTATGGAGTTCTCATTGGAACTGGCGGAGGTTACTTAGTAGCTACCATGGTGAAAGGACTAGCCGGTTCTACCTACTTAGATTCCATCCAAATTTTTGCTATCCTATCTGATTTGACGTACGGATTAATTAAATCCTGTGTGTTCGGAGCGGTCATAGCCTTAGTGGGTTCCTATAAAGGAATGTACACAGATATGGGGGCTACCGCTGTTGGGTATGCTACTACTAGTTCAGTCGTAACTAGTATCATCTTAGTGTTTATATTAAATTACTTTTTATCAGTCTTATTATTCTAGGAGGACCTATGATTGAATTACAAAATGTGGTCCTAGCCTATGAGAATAGAACGATTTTAGACCATGTCGATTTAACCATTCATGATGGAGAAACTCTTGCTATTTTAGGGGGCTCTGGAGCGGGTAAAAGTACATTGCTCAAGTTGATTATCGGTTTGTTACGTCCTACCAGTGGCACCATTTTAGTCAATGGCGTAGATATTACGCAAATTGATGAAAATGAGTTCGACAAATTACGACAAACTATGGGAATGGTCTTTCAATATTCTGCCTTGTTCGATTCTATGAGTGTAGGAGAGAATGTGGCATTTGGACTACGCCAGCATACCGATATGAGTGAAGAAGAGATTGAACGTACCGTAGCTAGAAAACTACGTATGGTAGGATTACCAAAAACGGAGCATTATATGCCTAGTGAACTGTCGGGAGGTATGAAAAAACGGATTAGTCTGGCTCGTGCTATTGCATTAGATCCAAATATTATTCTCTATGATGAACCGACTTCAGGATTGGATCCTATTACATCGGGAACTATCAGTCGTTTAATACGAAGTATGCAATCTCATTTGCAATGTAGCTCTATCGTGGTCACTCACGATATGAATTCAGCCTTTTTTGTGGCGGATCGCATTGCTTTATTAGATAAAGGAAAATTTATTGAAGTGTCACCAACGGAAGAATTTAGACATTCAAAGAATCCGAAGGTGCAGCAATTTATAGAGGGACGTACATCTGTAAAAACAGAGATACAAGAAGAAGGAGATATGCCATGAAGTGGACAACAGAAGCGAAGGTAGGTCTATTTACCGTGGTGGGAGTAGTCTTATTTGCTATTTGCATTGTATTCTTAGGACGATTTGATATATTTGCAGCTCCTACCATGCATATTGCAGGAAACTTTCAATCTGTGACTGGTTTGAAAGAAGGTAATACAGTACGATTTTCAGGGGTGAAAGTTGGAAAAGTTAAATCTATGCAAGTCACTGATAAAGGGATTACAGTGTCTATGGACATTGACAAAGATGTAAAAATTCCTACAGATTCTGCGTTTACTATGGAAAGTGATGGTATTTTAGGGGATAAATTCATACAAATTACACCGGGTCGTAGTACTTTGTATTTAGATGATGGGGCTTTCATTACAGGGGATGGAAAAAGTGAAATTGATAAAACGATGGCACAAGCCACGAAATTAATGGAAGCGGCCACTACTACGTTACAATCTATGAACGGTATCATTGGAGATGAAAAAACACAAAGTGCCTTGCGGAACGCTTTGCAATCTACAGAACTGATTGCTCAAAATACAGCGAATTTAACGGCACAAATGAATGCTATGTTAGCGAATAATAGTGATAATATTTCTGCCCTAACAGCAAACATGGTGGGTATTACACGAAATATGGAATCCTTGACTAACCAAATGGATATGAATATGAAGCAATTTAATGCAGATGGTCAAGCAGGGACAGAGATGCGCCAAATTGTAAATAATTTAAAAACGACCACAGATAGTATTTCAAAAATGGCAGGTGCTATGGAAGGGGTTGTGACAGACCCTAAGAGTGCCGCCGATATTAAGGAAACCTTACATAATACAGCACAATTGACGACTAAGTTAAATCGTCTCACAGGAGGAGATGTGAAAGCAGGTTCTGATGGAAAAAAGTCGGATCTTAAGACGCAAATAGGAGCAGAGGTACTATATAATCCAGATGATAAAAAGATTCGTACCGATGCGGATGTGCGCCTTATGCATAATGATGCCATGTATACCTTAGGGATTTCCAATCTAGGAAATGGATCGAATTTGGATCTCACTTATGGGAAACAAGTGTTAGATCAAGTATATTTGCGAGGTGGACTATTTGATGGGAAATTAGGTGTAGGAGCCGATGTGGGCTTTGGAAAACCACTTTCACTATCAGGTGCGCTATTCGATATCCGTAATGGTTCCTATCGGATTCGTTCGGACTTTCAATTATGGAAAGATACCTATGCGGTCGGTCAATGGACTTGGTATGGTCGTGACCATCATCGTGTGAATTATTTTGGGCTAAGAAAGACATTTTAGGAGGACCTAATGAATACAAAAATAATGACAGTAGCAGCTATGTTAGCAGCCTATGCATGCACAGTAGGAGCGGCAGCGCCACAAACAGATACGGTAAAATTAGTAAGCTTTCAACAAAAAGCGACGGCTCAAGCAGCCAGTATGACAAAGGCATACAAAAACCAAGCTCAGACAAACGGTCAATCTGTGTCGGTTACATTGCCACAATCCATCGCATTAGCATTGCAAAATAATAGAACCTTACATCAATCTCAATGGGATTATGAAGCGGCAGTAGCACAAGTAGGAGTTGCAAAAAGCGGCAAAAATCCGGCAGTAACCTATCAATATAGTGCTAACCATACAGGAAGTGAAACGAATGGTATCAGCAAAACTGGCAATGCTTTTTCTCATCAATTAGGGGTAGGATTATCTGTATTTAATCGCGCCTTGGATGCACAAATTGAAGCAGCTAAATATAACCGTGATAGCAGTGGTGCAGCCTTAACAGAAGCGGCACAAACAGCAAAATTAACAGCTACAACGAATTATTTGACCTTAATTATGTCTCGTAATAAAGTAAGTGTAGCAGAACAAACGGTTCGTGATTATGAAGAACATTTGAAAAATGCTAATTTACAATATGAAGTGGGCATTGTTTCTAAATCAGATGTATTAGCAACGAATACAAGGTTAGCCAATGCAAAAACGTCCTTAGTAGAAGCAAAAAATGCAGCTAGTTTAGCAGAGGCAAAGTTTAACAATCATGTAGGATTACCTGTATCGACACCAATCGTAACAGCAGATAAAGAATTGTCCTATGCACCATATGGTATTTCCTTGGAATCTGCTAAATCCTATGGAGTAGCACATCGTGGTAGTATCGTACAAGCAGCGATGGTAGTCAAATCAGCAGAAGAAAATGTGAGTCGTGCAGATGCTTCAGATATTCCAGTGGTGAAAGCCAATGCTAGCCGTGGTATGAATGGTGCACATTGGGCTGGTAACGATAACAAAAATTGGTCTGTAGGAGCTACCTTGTCATGGAACTTGTGGGATGGAGGCCAATCAAAAGCTAATGTAAGTGCTGCTAAAGCAAACTTAGAAAAAACAAGAGAAGCTTACGCACAAACGATTGATACGGTGGAGTTACAGGTGCAAGAGGCATACTTAAATTTAAAAGCAGCAGAGCAAAAAATTCAAAGTACGCATGCAGCAGTGGAAGCAGGACAAGAGGACTTCCGCATTAAAACATTGCGCTATCGTTCTGGTGTAGGTACTAATGTGGATGTGCTTGACGCAGAAACGGCCTTAGCTACAGCGCGTAACAATTATGTAGATGCTCTATATAACTATAACTTAAGCATGGCTACTTTAGAAAAAGCGATGGGAATTCCTGTAGAAGCCACAGTGGGCAGTGGCGCAACTATTGTGAATCAAGGATAGTGATCATACCGTTACGAGGTGAATCATGAAGAGGAAATACTGGCTACTAGGTATTGTACTAAGTGGATGTGTAGCAGGCGTTGGATTTGGCTTACAACCACTGAGTGAAACCTATGTAGGACCCTATGTGCAAGAACAATTACATACAGCACTGAATGGAACTGTTTCCTATTCATCATTTCACATTGGTTGGGATGGTTCTGTTCAAATGAAAGATCTTGTCGTAGACGATGCGAAGGGGCAACATGTACTCACTGCAGATGTGTTGACGGTGTCTATTCAATGGCTAAAAGTATTACAATATCCTTTTGGGCAGGTATCACCAGATGCATTGCTGGGCACCATTACTATTACCTCACCACATGTGAATGTGGTACAAGATGAACAGGGGCAATGGAATGTACTACAGTTAGTAAAGGAGCGAGAGTCAGATAGTCCTAGTCAATTTAGTGGACTGTTGCGATTAGAAAAAGGATCTATATCCTTATTCTTACCTCAGGCAGAACCATTGCAACTGTCAGATGTGAATGTCACTGTCTTAGGGGATGGTGGACGTATGCTAGATGGAGTTGTAGATGCTCAATTAGGAAAGGATCACATTCATTCCAAGTTACAATGGGCCTTGGATGACAGCGGTAATCGTTCATTTTATGTGGAAACACCACATTTAGATATAGCTCCTATAGTAAGTCGCATTTCTCTGCCAAGCGCAGTAAGATTTATGACGGGTGAGCTGACAGATATGGCGTTAACAGTAACACAACGTGGTGGCTTCTGGTATGGTGAAGGAGGGCTTTCATTCCAAAATGTGGGGACAACCATCCAAGACTATCGGTTAACATCTGGGAAAGGAACACTTCAAATCCATGGAGATGTGTTGTTCTTGGATGGAATCGAAGCGAATGTGAATGACGAACACCTCCGTATGAATGGGACTGTACACCATGTCTTTGATGAGGATCCTACATTACATGTCAACGTAGGATTGAAAGAATGGAATCTAGCCTCATTTGCTCAACTGCCGATGACAGGAACTATTACGGCAGATGCACTCCTAATAGGTCCTGTGTCGAATGTAAAAGCTAGTGCCGATGTAGAGTTGCGAGATGTGGCCTATGAAGGAATGACGGTGAATCGTGGGAAAGCCCATCTTTCCTATGGAGACCAAGTGATTCATGTGGAAGATGCAGAACTGAGCACCCAAGGTGGAACTGTAACTGGAACTGGCTCCTATCATATGGATACAGAAGATTTCTCAGCACAATTAGAAGTACAAGATGTATCCTTGTATGGAGTGCCTCTTGAGGGATTACTTTCTGTACAGGGCACAGTGAGTGGGTCCTTAACCATTGAAGGGAAACAGGGGGCGATTTCCAATATAAACGGATCTGTACATGGACACCATATTGAGTATCAATCTATCTTAGTGGATGCCTTGGATGCTAGTATATCTTGGGATGGTACACAGCTAGTGGTGCCGTATATGAATGGTACTTGGGGTCGAGGTATTTTCACGGGTAGTGGTCGATTTGGCAATGGTATATTTGGTATTAATTTGCATGGCACCAATATTGGATTAGAACAATTCAATGAGTGGAGCCCTAAACCGTTGGGCGGCACTGTTTCTTTAGAGGCTAACTTACAAGGGTCCCTAGAGAATCCGACAGGAACGGTTATGATTGCTGGTGAAACGCTTTCCTATGGAACAACCAAGTTTGACCGTGCTTTTGTTAAGACTAAGCTGGAGGATAATACCCTCCATATTCTTGAAGGTGATTTGGAATATAGAAAAAGCACCTATGATCTAGACGGATTCATCCGGTTAGACGGTGCGATAGATATCAAAGGTTCTGCAAAGGATGTGCGTATTGAAGATGTGTTGCCAAACTTTACAGATATTCCTATGACAGGATGGCTTAATACGGATGTTCATGTACAAGGAACAGTACAACGCCCTCAAATAGAGGGGCATCTGAAAGCTTGGGATGGGTCCGTATACGGTAAACTCTTTTCATCCATTGAAGGAGTCTATACATATCATGATGGTCATCTCCATTTGCCAAGGTTAGATATCAGTACCTATGGCGCCTCTATCATTGTAGATGGAGATATACAAGATAAGCAGCTAGATATTAATTTTGTAGGCGATGCGGTACCCATTGAACCATTCGTTCGTGATGCGGGGCTCAACATGGTTGGCTATGTCGGTGCAGAAGGCCATCTTGGTGGCACTGTAGATGCTCCGATCTTTGAAGGAAACGTGCAGTCCGATACGTTGCAGGTGAAAGATACTACATTACATGATATAGCAGGTTCTGTGTATATTACACCACAGGTAGTGCATCTACAAGGGTTGACTTTCACAGGTAGTGGCACTAGTCGCTATGAAGTGAAAGGTGGAGTTCAATTAGAGAATCCAAAACGCTTATTTGGGTATGTGCATGTCAAAGATGGAGATTTACATCAATTATTGGCGTTAACCAACGCACAAGTACCAGATGTGAATGGAAAGTTGCAGGCTACCATTGAGTTAGGTGGTACTAGCGATAGTCCGAGACTGGACGTAAAAGGAACTCTTGAGGATACGACTATTCGCGATGAGGTGGTAGGGACGGCTACGCTAGACCTAGGTTATGGTGGGCGGACGATTGATATTCGGACCTTCAAATTACCTATTAAAGAAGGCCTTATTGTGGGAAAAGGGAAAGCCGATTTGGATGGATCTACGGATATTCAGTTGGTGGCATCGAAAGTGCCGGTACAAACCGTACTGCCTCTAGTAACCAAAAATGTAAATGCACAGGGAAATTGGAATTTTATCATCAATGTGCATGGACTTACGAAATCACCAAAGGTAGAATTTTCCAGTGAAGTGGAACAAGCAGTCATCAATGGGATTAGCCTAGATCAGTTGAGTATCTTAGGAACCATGGAAGACCAAGTAGTGAATATCCAACAAGGAATGATTAAAAAATCAGACTCTTCTATTAAGGTTCGCGGCAAGCTACCGTTGGGTGCCTTTGTAACCAATGAATACGTGGCGGATGATGTGAACAAGCAATTTGATGTGTACGTGGACATGAATGAGGCAAACTTGTCTGCTCTTCCGTTGATGTTTAAAGAAGTACAGTCCGCAGATGGTGCTATTCATGGTGTCGTTCATGTGACAGGCAATTTGTCGAATATCTTGGCCAATGGTACGGTAGAACTCGCTAATGGATCTATGCAATTACAATCTTTGAAAAAGCCGGTGACTCAGTTAAAAGGACAACTTGCATTTAGAGGCAATCATGTCGACATAACAGGCAGTACCACAATGGGTAAGGGCAATGCAGGCCTGTCTGGGAATATTGGTTGGATGGGGCCTAGTATCACATCCTACTATGGTGCGTTGCAGATGAAAGGTATCGAAATTGGTCATGCCTTCTATACGGGGCCATTAGATGGTGAACTGTACATCGTCAACAAACAGGATATGCCGACCTTGGTGGGGGCTATTATATTGCACGATGTAGTAGCTTCGATTCCATTGACCCTTGAAAGTTCAGATACATCCATTCCATTAGGATTAGACTTAACCGTTGATGCGAAAGATAATGTACGCCTTTATAATCCATTGCTCTACGATATGTTCTTGCAAGGTAAGGTTAAATTTGAAGGAACGGTAGGAGAACCGAAGGCGAGTGGTAAGCTATCCGTCAACAAAGGGCATGTGAAATATTTAAAAAATCGTTTTAAAATTACAGAAGGACAGGCGAAATTTGTTACAGGTAGTATCATTCCTGAACTCAATGTTCGGAGTATGGCAAATGTGAAAAATTATCGAATATCTCTACAAGCGGAAGGTCCTGCTACACAGATGAGATTAAAATTAACGTCTGAACCTAATTTGTCGGAGCGTCAAATTATTTCACTGTTGACATTTGGTCGTAATGTGGGCAATGCTAGTGGAGTTACATCAGAAGATGCCAATGCTTTACTGACATCTAGTTTACAGTCTTTGGCATTTGGCTATATCGAAGATGTGTTACAAGATACGCTGGGATTAGATTTGGTGAATATTACCACAGGTTCTTTAGACGGAAAAGACTCTCGTGATTTGCAGGAAAAAAATAATTTTAACGTTACCATCGGTAAATATGTAGTACCGGATTTGATGGTCACCTTAACTAGAGGTCTTAAGAACGACCATGTGTCGTATGGCTTTCAGTATGATATCAATCGTAGTATTAGTGCTACAGGATGGATTAATAATGAAAATAAACGCTATTTAGGGGCGCAGTGGCGTTATCGATTCTAAAGGAGGTGAAAGTATGCTCAATGATTATATTGCCAGCGTGGATACAATTGAATTATTGACCTGGGAAGAAGAACAGAAGCTCTGGAAGGCTTACGAAGAAGACGGAGACTTGGAGGCTCGTATGACGATCATTGAGCATTACCAACCTTTAGTGTTGAAAGAAGCTAATGTGTACCAATCTTCTAAGGTAGATAGGATGGATTGCATTCAAGAGGGGACTATTGGGCTCATTGAAGCGGTGGAGCGATATGATTCTAAGAAAGGTGTAGCTTTCTCCCTCTATGCAGTACATCGTATTCGAGGGCGTATCTTGGACTATCTTCGTAAGGAAGGTAAGGAAGGGATTGTGCTACAATCGGAAACAGAAGATGGTGAAACTTGGTGGGAACAATTGCCTGCTGAGGGGCCGTCTACAGAAATCGTTTGCGAGGAACGCATGTATGGTGATATGGTCACATCCGCAATGAAACAGTTGCCCTTGGCGGAGCAGCACGTAGTGGAAGAAGTGTATTACAAAGACCACAGTGTAGCATCCATAGCAGATACCTTAGAATGCAGTTATAGTTATATCCATCGATTGCGAAGAAAAGGGTTAGCACGCCTTAAAGGCTTGTTGGAAACAGCCAAAGAAACGTGGGATAAAAGTTAATTTTAGTGAATAGAGCCTATCTGACTAGGAAGCACTACCTAAGTGTCAACTGATGCGTTGATGACAAGGGTAGTGCTTTTTATCTATAAGGGTATATCGAAAAAATTCACTTGACATAGATAGGGTTTTTGTTTATTATAATTATATTATTATATAAGCAACAGTGATGCGAAGGACATGACCCTAACCATCTATACTTTCAGAGAAAGATACCTTGGCTGCGAGTATCTAGTGTAGACTTAGACGTTACCACCTTCAAACTGGTTTGGTGAAGGCAGTGCTTGTAATCAAATCCGTGTGGACCCGTTATCGTCCGTAAGAGTGAGTCCGTTATATAGGACTAACTAGGGTGGAACCGCGAAGATCTTCGTCCCTTGTGTGGGAGAGGGTCTTTTTTTGTTGGTAAAAAGTATTGCCATCCCCAATGGCATAGTAGTATTAGACCTAGGGAGGTAACCTATGAGTGAAGTAAATATTATATTACCTGATGGAAGTTCTAAAGCTTTTGTAGCTGGAACTACATTGGGCGAAGCAGTAAAACAAATTTCAAACAGCTTAGCAAAAAAAGTATTAGCTGCTGATGTAAATGGAGAATTAACAGACCTTCGTGAAGTACTAGTAGAAGGTTCTAAAGTAAGCTTTTTAACATTTGCAGACGACGGTGGTAAACATGCATTCCGTCATACTGCCTCCCATGTGATGGCACAAGCTGTAAAACGCTTATGGCCGGATGCACAATTGGCGATTGGACCAGCTATCGAAAATGGTTTCTACTATGATATCGATATGGAACATAAATTGGTTCCAGAAGATTTGCCAAAAATCGAAGCGGAAATGAGCCGTATTGTAAAAGAAAACTTACCTATCGAAAAAGTATTGATGGAACGCCAAGAAGCACTAGATTTCTTTGCAGCTAAACATGAAAATTATAAAGTAGAGTTGATCAATGATTTGCCAGCAGATGCAGTGATTTCTGCGTATAAACAAGGTGAGTTCACTGACCTTTGCGCAGGTCCACACTTAGCAAGCACTGGTAAAGTAAAAGCTTTCAAATTACAAAGCATTGCAGGTGCATACTGGCGTGGCGATGAAAAGAATAAAATGTTGCAACGTATTTATGGTACTGCTTTTGAAAAGAAAGAAGAACTAGAGGAATACTTACACTTATTAGAAGAAGCCGCTCGTCGTGATCATCGTAAATTAGGCAAAGAGCTTGGCTTGTTCGTCATCAAAGAAGAAGGACCAGGATTCCCATTCTTCTTGCCAAAAGGCATGGCGGTGCGTAACGCCTTAGAAGATTTCTGGCGTGAAGTACATCATGACTATGATTATGAAGAGGTTCGTACTCCAATTATCTTGAGTCAACATTTGTGGGAAACATCTGGTCACTGGTTCCATTACCGTGAAAATATGTACACAACACAAATCGATGGAGCAGAATATGCCATTAAACCAATGAACTGCCCAGGCGGTATCTTGGTGTATGCAAACGATATGCATTCCTATCGTGATTTGCCAATTCGTATGGCTGAACTTGGTTTAGTGCATCGTCACGAATTGAGCGGTGCTTTACATGGTTTATTCCGTGTACGTAGCTTTACACAAGATGATGCTCATGTATTCATGACTCCATCTCAAATTAAAGAAGAGTTAATGAGCGTTATCGACTTATTCGGTCGTATCTACTCTCAATTTGGCTTGTCCTATCATGTAGAGTTAAGTACAAAACCAGAAGGCGCTATTGGTGACGATGCGATTTGGGAATTAGCGACAGAAGCATTGCGTGAAGCTATAGAAGCTAAAGGTATCCCGTACCGTATCAACGAAGGTGATGGTGCGTTCTATGGCCCTAAACTAGATTTCCATATTCGCGATTCTATCGGCCGTACATGGCAATGTGGTACTATCCAATTGGATATGAACTTGCCAGAACGTTTTAACTTGGAATATATCGCAGAAGATGGTCAAAAACATCGTCCAATCATGATTCACCGGGCTTGCTTTGGTTCCATGGAACGTTTCATCGGTATCTTAATTGAACACTTTGCAGGGGCATTCCCAACTTGGATGGCACCAGTACAAGTAAAAATCCTTCCAATTAGTGAAAAACATGTAGAATATGCTGAAAAATTACGCAAAGCATTTAAAGATGCCTATGTGCGTGTGGAACTAGATGATCGTAGCGAAAAAATCGGTTACAAAATCCGTCAAGCACAAATGGAAAAAGTATCCTACATGCTTGTGGTGGGTGATAAAGAAGTGGAAGAAGGAAAAGTGGCTGTTCGTAAACGTGGCGTAGGCGAACAAGGGGCGATTCCTTGGGAAGAATTCTTGGCTAACATCAAAGAAGAAATTAAAAATCGTGCATAATAATAGCAATCCATAGATATCTGTAAGTATTTGGAGTGTCAACGGAGATACTTGTTTTGACACGCGTATCGTCCATAGATTCAAGGGTGTAATCCTTCCTAGGATATGTACGATACAAGTATTGTGTATACATATGAAAAGCATCTTCACAAGAAGGTGCTTTTCATCATATAATGGAAATAGAAAGAAATTTGTCTTTCCTTTTCTAGTATTCCAAGTAGAGGTGATGGAATCATGATTACATTTGACGATGCAGAAAAGCAAAAATTAAGTCCCGAGGATTTAAAAAAATTAAAGAAGCATAATGATATCAATGAATGGCCTTGTCCATTAACAGATGATATGAAAAAGCAAATGCATGATAGCTTTAAAGTAGTGCCTAAGGAAAAATAAGAAAAAGCCGTAGCGACCGATGATTAGGTTCGCTACGGTTTTTTGTAGAAAAAAGAAGAAACGCCATGCATAGGATGACGTTTCTTGTATGTGTCATATGTTAGTTGTAAGTGACATGTACAACATGTATCGTTGGTGTCAGTAGATGTGTATATGAATGCGCGTACTTTGGCAATCACATAGTTGTGTTAAAAGGCATACAGGCTATTGTAAATAGAAAACTACATTTGCTGTTTTGTTGGCGGACATATCTCCATTCTCTATAGGTGTAGAGCTAGATAAATCCATAGATTTTACTGCAAGCATAGCATATCTAGGGTTTATTTCCATAGTCTGTGTGCGTGTAGTTCCTAAGCTTGCGGACTTAACAGGGCCTAGTTCGCGGCCAAGAGATTTTGCAATCACTTCTGCTTGATGGCGTGCATCACTAATAGCAGATGTAGATAATTGGTCTTCTATCTCTTGAGATACATCGGTTTGGAATGTAAGGGAATTAATATCAGAAGCGCCACTAGCAATCGCTGCATCGATGGCTTTTCCGATAGAGGATGTATCATATACCCTAACAACAACAGTGTTGTTGACATTATAACCATTTAATTTTGAGTTCCCATCAATGTAATCGTAATTAGGGTTGATAGTAATGTTAGATGTTTGGATATTATTTCTAGATACGCCTAAATGTTGTAGGGATGAGATAAGTTTAGACATAATCGCATCATTTTGAGATTTTGCAGATTGAACAGACGTATTTTTGCTAGATACCCCAAGGTTAAGTAGTGCATAAGATGGTGCTACTTGGCGAACGGCTTGGCCTGTGACGGAAATTTCCCCTGGCGCCATATCTGCTGCCATAGTTCCTAATGCAACTGATGTCATGAGTGCTCCAATAGTGAAAGCTTTCAAAAGAAATGAATGTTTCATAATTTGTTCCTTTCTCTATGATGTACCTGTTGACAAATAAAAAATAAGTGACCTACAATGGTAGGAGTGCAGTACATCTTATATTACTATTATAATACATATCGTATATGAAAGTACGATGAAAGTTAGGAGAAAAACAATGAACCCTATTGATATTATGTTAGACCATAAAAGTATTCGTCAATATAAACCGATGCGTGTATCCCCACAACACCTAAGTATATTGTTAGATGTAGCGAAACGGACTGCCACAAGTATGGGGATGCAAACATTTAGTATCATCCGTATTGTGAACCCAGAAATTAAAGCAGCCATTGCAGAAGTATGTAAACAAGACTATGTGAAAGATATGCCTGAATTGTTTGTATTTGTGGTGGATGCCTATCGCAATGCACAAATTATGAAAGAAAAAGGGCTAAACCTTGATACGGCAAGTGATGCGGATCGATTCTTTCAAGGGTGGACTGATGCTTGCCTAGCGGCACAAAATATGGTGACCGCAGCAGAATTGGCAGGATATGGTACAGTATATTTAGGTAGTGTGTTAAATGATGCAGAGAAGATGATTGAAATTTTGAAATTACCTGAATTAACATTCCCTGTGGTAGGACTTGGTCTAGGTATGGCAGATCAAAAACCAGCGTTGAAACCGCGTATGCCAAGAGAAGCAAATGTGTTTGACGATGCGTATAGCACATTTGATAATTATCATGAACTACTAGAAGACTATGATGAAGAAATGAACCAATATTATGATCTTCGTAGCCCGAATTACCCATTGCCAAAATTTACAGACCAAGTAGTGGGGCGATTACAAATGAAGGATGAGAAGCGCAGTGCTTTGGTGGAAATTGCAAAAACTCAAGGGTTTCACTTGTAATGCTATTCTGCCTTGTGGCGATTATTAACTGAATACGATAAAGGGCAGAGCACGGCATGCCCCCTCTCAAACGGTATTACATAATGTTTGTTCGGGGGCACACCGTGCTCTTCTTGTATGTGTGATTTAGTCAATATAATAGACACAAGGCGTTCTACGTATAACTGCGTTCTTTAGGGGAAGGGGAGTATGTCCTCTCTAGGGGCATCGCGTTCGGTTAGAGAATCATAAAGCAAAAGAAGAGTAGGACACATTCCTTCAGAAACGGTATTTCATAATGTATCGTCATTTGTAATGCTATGTAGCCTGTGGCTAATTAAACTTAATAAGATAAATTGAAGAGCACGGTATACTCCTCACAAACGGTATTTCATAATGTTTGTTCGGAGCAC